>SESF01033592.1_pt1 | contig 22104 bp, 15 predicted proteins | sample 3171521 | NCBI WGS metagenome assembly SESF01 (sample SAMN10866945, study PRJNA518727) | freshwater metagenome | biome: subpolar coniferous forest; feature: holomictic lake; material: water; isolation source: holomictic Lake 227, 6 m and 8 m depth | place: Canada: near Kenora, Ontario | collected...
GGTGGTACAGAAAAGGTGCGCCCCGGTTATTCTTGCCCGGGTGCTTTGTTTGGCCAGATCGGAACGAATTGGTACCATTGGTCTATATCCTCGCGAATCTGCGGCTCGAATGCACGCAGGATTTGCTGGGTCAAGGCCCGGCGGGCTTCGCGATTGCCCAGCGCCTGGCGATCATAAGTGAACTCCGGGAGCACCTTCACGGCAAACCCCGCGCGCCGGCGAACGATGGTTACCCCGATCAATGCGCAGCCCGACGCCCGCGCCAATTCTGCAGCGCCAGCCGACGCTTCGAACGCCTGGCCGAACAGCTCCACCGGCACGCCGCTCCGCATCGGTGGCCGATCCAGTGATATCGCCAGAGCCGATCCCGCCTGAAGTCGCTTGATGACCTCCAGAAAGGCGAAACTGTCCTGGCCGATGATCAGGGTCTGGATTTTCCAGCGTTCGCGCGAGGCCACCCGTAGTTTGGTCAGCTCATCGTCGGGCTCCGCCAGCGTCAACACGGTTAACTCGATGCCCGCCTCGGCCAGCAACAGCCCGCCATGCTCCCAATTGCCCAAATGAAGCGTGATGAACAGAATGCCGCGTCCCCGTTGATGGGCGGCACGAATGATTTCCAGCCCGGCGGGTTCGGTCAACCAGTCTCGCACCGGCGCGCCGCCCTCGACGCGCCATAAGTCCACCAGCTTCGCCGCAAAGTTCCGATAGAGCCGGCGGGCGGTTTTTTCCGCCTCCGGGCGGTTGCCGGAAAGTGCGGGGAGGAGGTTCTGCACCACCACTTCACGCCGCTGTCGTCCCAACCGGAAATGCAACTCGGCGACGGTGACGCAGAATCCCTTCACCAACCACGTGGGCAGGACGCGCACGGTGGCCAAGCCAAGCCGCCACAGACCAACGCGATAAAAGGAAGAGGGGGCCTTCGGACTTCGGTTTTCGGTATTCGGATTTAGCCTCACCCACCATGCCGGAAGCAGAAACACGGCAATCAGCATATTGGCCCCGATGCCAATCGCGCACACTTCGCCCAGGCTCGCCATACCAGGATTGCTGGACCAGGCCAGCGAACCGAAGCCGGCCATGGCCGTGCCGCCGCAGAGCAGCAGCGCCCGCCCGATGGAGCGCCGAACCTGGCCCAGGTCCCCACCATGCCGGCGCAGGGCCAGTTGGATGAAAATGCTGTAGTCCACTCCAGTACCCAACATCAGCGGCAGGGCCATCAGGTTCAGCAGGTTCCAGGACCAGCCGGCCACGGCCATCGTTGCCAGCAAGCACAGCCCGCTGAGAAGCAAGACCGCCACACCCAGGAGAATCTCGGTCGCCCGGCGAAAGGCGAACCAGAGAGAAGCCAGCACGAGCACAACCATAGGCGTCACCAACTGCCACAGCCTCCCCTGTACTCGCTTCAGTGTCGTTGTCCCAAGCAATTCCCAGCCGGAGAGGAACGCCCGGTGCTCAGCCAGGCGGGCGGACAAGGCAGGCAGAGACGCTGCGTCAACCTGATTGGTTGCCGGGTAAATCAGACCCATTACCAGCCATTCGTTGGGCGAGCGCGCCACGAACCGTTTCAGCAGCCACTGACTCGCGGAGTTGGTCGGCCAGAGAACGCCCGCGCTGGCCCCGGCACGGGCCCAGGTCCGCACCAACTCGTCCGTCAGAACCAAAGCATTGGTGTTGAAGCCTTCACGCAAAGCCGCCTCGCGCAGCATAGGGCCTTGCCTCCCCAACACCTCGGCCGCCGCCCGATTAGCCGCCTGATGCTCGGCGCGCGGCCATAGCGCGCCCGGCAGCAAATACGCGCCGATAACATGATTCGACACCGCGCTGTTGAGCAAGCCCTCGGCGATGGTGAGGCGCCGATAGACTTCGGACTCCTGCTGGCCTGCGATGATCAGCCAGAGTGGCTCCGGCGGCAGCCCCATTTCGGACGTGATCTCCATCAGCGCCGTCTCCGCTTCGCCGCGTTGTGGCCGCAGGGCGTTGCCGGTCTTGTCCAGACCCGGACGCTGGACACACAACACCACACATGCCGTCAAGAGGATCACCCCTGTCAACACCAGCGCAATGCGGGGCCCGGGCGCGCTTCCGGTTGCACCACGAAGGGGATCCAATTCAGCCTGTGGCTCGTGGGTTGACTTTGGAGCGGGGAGCCCACTCTTGTGTTGGGGCGGGATAAAATAGGACCACCATTTTGCCGGGGCCAGACCCGGCGGAGCCTTCCTGCGTCCCGGAAATAGCGGGGGCAAGTAGATCATCACCATGACCAATGCAGACAAGCCAATCCCGATGGCCACGAGCGTGCCCAACTGCCCCAAACCGGGCAATCCACCCAGGTTCAGGACCAGGAACGCGCTCATCGTGGTGATGGCCGCCCAAAGGATACTGGGCGCAATGGCCCGGCGGATTTCCGGCACTGTCAGTTGAGGGTGCGCCAGCGCCTCCTGATAGTGGACCACGGCATAATCCACGGCCAATCCGAGCAGGATAGCGGCAAATCCCATACTCACCACGCTGATCGTCCCCAAAATCAGCCCCCCCAGCGCCAGCGTCGCGACTAGGATGAGCGCCAGCAACGTCAACAACCAAAACATGGGCAGCCACCGCCGGTGCGTCAGCCAAAACAGCAACGCGATGATGGCGGACGTTCCGATCACCGAGCCGCTCATATCATGCTGCATGCTGGAAGCGATTTCCCTCACAAACACCGGCCTTCCGGTAAAGCGGACCACGACGCCTTTCCACTCCCCTCCCGCTGGCCCCGCCTGCAGATCGGCCACGACCGCGCGCATGGATTTAAGCCAACTCTCGCACGCACGATAACTCGTCAGGTCGATCGCTGATTGAACGAAGACCATGCGGAAGGTCCCCTGGGAGGAGGCAAATCCTGAAAGCATTTGGGGCTGCCCCTGTTGCATCGAGAAGCCACCTACATTCGTCAGCGCAGGCATGTCCAGCAGGTTAAACGGGTCGAAGGCGCGCCGGGCCACATCCATGGGCGACATGGAAGTCGTGAGCAGTTCCTTGGTCTGGTCCAGCACGGACTTCAGTTGGCTGGCCGCCAGCCGGTTGGTCAGCGCGCCAAAATCCCCGGGCGGTTGATTGAACCACAGCCAGCCCAGCAGTTCCGCCATTTGGGCCGGATCTTCCATCCAGGGCGGCTGCCACGAAACACTGGCGACCAGGTTGCTCTGTTCGCGCAAGCAGACCGCCAACGCACCCGCCAAACGCTCTGCCTGTTCGGCCTCTGGCGCGCGCAGCGTGATCACCAGTTCCCGGGCATTGGTGAAATGCTGCTGGTAAAGCTTCAGCCCCTGCACCGTGGGCTCATCGGGCGGCAGCAGGTTGAGGATGTCCACGTCAAAGCGGAGCCGCCAGAACCCGAGGCCAACAGCCAGGATCAGCAGGACCCACCACCAGCGCCTCAGCAACGAACTCACGGCGCGAGGAAGCCCTTCAGAGTTTCGCCCGAGCGGGTGTTCTCCAGCCGCCAGCCTCCCTCAGGCTCGCGCTCAAAACGGAAGGGCGGAACCAGCGCTACCCCGGAAAGGGCGGCGTGCAGGTATAGCCACGCAAAACGTGTGGGCGGCTGCCGGCGACCTCGGAAACTCATCTGGGCCGGCGGAAACTGGATCAGCCAGTTGGTGCCGGTGGTTTGAGCCACGACCAGCGACATGGGCGTCTTGGCAAACTGAATCAGGCAGCGACCGTCCTCGTGGCTGGCCATTACTACATCGCCACCGATTTCCGGGTACCCCTTCCGAGGCCGCCAGAGGGCCTGACCTTCTTGGACGTTCCAGCCGGGGCCGGACGCAATGAATAATGGCGTTTTGCCCGCGGTACAGCACCCGGCGGACAGCATTGCCACACTGAGCAGCGCCAACGGGAGCGACAGACCGAAAGAAAGGGATTTAACCCACTGCATAAACTCCGAGGCATTCTCGCGGAAGCGGGGTGCTTGTCAAAGCTTTTGCACCCGGAGACACTATAGGCTGGGCTTGGGTGAGCGATAGTGATGGCCATGAACCTGATTGCAAGCCTCTCTATCCCAAATGCGGGCTTTGATTGGGTGGCTGCCGACCCTATAGTTCGCGCCACATTTAATCGCTTAACTCATTCATTTTATGGCCGTTGAAATCAACATTACATACGAAGGCGGGCTCCTGTGCACCGCAATCCATGGTCCGTCCAAGAAGACTTTGATCACGGACGCACCGGTGGATAACGGTGGCAAAGGCGCTTCCTTCTCGCCGACTGACCTGGTCGCCACGGCCTTGGGCACCTGCATGGCGACGATCATGGGCTTGGTGGCGAAGCGCAGCGACCTCAACATTGACGGACTCCAGGTCCAGGTGATCAAGGAAATGACCGCTGACCCCGTCCGTCGCATCGGCTCACTCAAGACCCGGCTGGTCTTCCCCAAAGGCAAACCGATATCCGCTGCGGACCGGGCCAAGTTGGAAGCCGCAGCCAAAGCCTGCCCGGTCAAACAGAGCCTGCATCCGGATGTGAAGTTGCCGGTGGAATTTGTCTATCCGGACTAGTCGGGAGATTACTCGTAGATGTCATAGACTGTGTCGTTGAGGACGAACTGGACGTTCTGCCCCAGCGCCAGCCAGGGAAGGGCCTTGGGCTGCTTGGCGACCAGATCGAAGTATTCGGCTGATCCGAACTGAATGCGCACGCGCTTGGCATTGGTCTGCTTCTGGACGGCGGAGTCAGTCCATTGCTGGCCGTTCTGGAAGAAGCTCTTGCCGGCAACGAACTGCCCCTGCTGTGAGTATTGCACGAGCCGCTCTTTGCTTTTGTCGGTCGGCGATTCTGTGGGCGCGCCGCTCGGCACTCCGGCGAGCCCGAGTGCCCGGCGCGATTCGAGAGCGCCGCTGGCCGCCGCGGGCGCTGCCGCATTCGCTGATTTGAGGGCCAGTCCATAGCGGGCACCCCCCACGCCTGCCGCGCCGCCGCGCTCATCTTTGAAATCGCTCCAGGCTTGGGCCGCATCTTTGCGCGCGTTGCGGTCGCCGTCGAATGATTGCAGCGAGCGCATGGGCATCGGCACGTTGCGATGGGTTTCGTCCTCCAGGATCAGGTAGGCGGTGTAGGGCGTCACGATGCTGTACTTGCGGGCCAGCTCGCTCACTTCGTCGCGCAGTTCGGCGTTCTCGCCGTGCAGCCGGATTTCATCCAGCAGGTAGCCGACGCGCCGCGTGGCCCAGAGGCGCGGGATGAACTCATTCCCGGATGCCTCATTCGGGAAGTTTACTTCGTAGGTGAATTTCCTGGCGGTGCCATTCACGGCGCCCTCGACGGTGACCGCCGCATCGCCTTTGCCGGAATAGCGTCCCACTAATACCAGTTGCTCGCCCTTGAACAAGTCGGGCAGCGGCGAGGGGTAGAGCTTGGTCGCGCGGATGCTGCCGCCGAAGCGCAGCGTGGGATTGGCCAGGACCGGCTCCTTGATCTTCGAGAAGAAGCTGGAGACCTTCACCTCCAGATCCTCCTCCGGCAGGACGTACTGGCTGACGGCTCGCGTATCCTCGGTGATCCGGTCCAGCAGATGCGTGTTCACATCGGTGCCGATGCCAAAGCAGAAGATGCGCGTGCGGCCATCGTTCTCCTTCTTCACGTTAGCGATGATCTGCTCCTCGTCCGTGGTGCCGATAGTGGGCCGGCCATCGGTAAGGAAGATGACTACAAACGGCCGGTCCTCGCCGCCGGGCCGAAGTGCCAGCGCCTTGCGTAACGCGTCGTCAATGGCGGTGCCGCCGATGGGCCTGAGGTCCTTGATGAAATCGTCGGCCTTGGCGCGGCTTTGTTTGGTGGCCTTGACGAGCTTGTCGAACAGCGGCTCGACCTCGGTTGAGAAGCGGATGATCTCGAAGCGGTCGCCGTCGTTGAGGTTCTCAACGCAGAATTGCAGGGCCTTTTTGGCCTGGTCCAGCTTCTTGCCGGCCATCGAGCCAGAGGTGTCCAGCACGAACGCGATGTCCTTCATGACGACCTGCCTTTCCTTAACGTCCACGCCCGGCGAGGCGAGCAGCAGGAAATAGCCGTCCCCATCCCCCTGGCGGTGCGTCAGCAGGTTGACGCCGATCTCATCTTTCTCTGGCGCAAAGTAGAGCGCGAAGTCGGTGTCCGGCCGCACATCGGTGGCCTCATACCCAGCCGTGGCCCGGTCAGCGCCATGCCGCTTCACCTCGACTGAATGGCTGGGCGAGTAGATAGACTTGAGCGGGCGCTTGCTCTCCAGGTCCACCTGCACACTGACGTTCCTGATCGGCTTGGCGGAGAACTTCTCGGTGTTGAGCGGCAGCACGTAGCTCACGAGCCCGTCATCCGCCTTCAGCAGTTCCGTGTAGGAGAGCGTAATGCGCTTCTTGCTGTTCGGCTCGATCGGGAAGATGCGCACCTTGAAGATGTCGCGCCCGGCATATTCGAGCAGTGCCGGGTCCTTCAGTTTGCGGACGATGTCCTCATAGATCCGACGCGCCTTCTCGGCAGGCAGCAGTTCGAATTCGACCTGCTTGCCGTCAATCTCCATCGTAAACTTGTCGATGTGCGCGCCCCTGGGGACCGGGAACACGAAGGTGCCTTCCAGCCGCGCTGGGTTCGGGTTGTAGAACTCCTGGTCCACCGACGTGACGGCGACCTGGTCGGTGATGCGGGTGCGGACCTTGACGTAATCCACATCCAGCGGGGCAAAAGCGTAAGGGCGGGGCGGCGGAAAGGGATGCGGCCACGGGTGCGGAGGGATGGGCGGCCAAGGACCCGGTCGCCAGCTTGTGTCATCAACAATGATCAACCCGGCCCCGAAACACGGGAGTGCAGCCGCCACAATGAGAACGAGCAGAACCGACAATAGCGTCCAACGTTTCATACCGGATTAGACGGTGTCGCCGGGCGAATGCTCCCGGCAGCAGACCGCTTCCCCGTGACGCAGATTTCCGAGTCTGCGCTACGGGCCTGCCGGTGGCGCTGGCCTGCGTTACACCTTGGCCAGTTCGGTGCAGTGGGCCCAGACTCTTTCGAAGGTCTGGACATATTGGGCGATCAACTCAGTCGCTGCCGGGAATGGATTGGGGGAATCTTCGGCGGATGGTTCCACCACTTGGCCTCGGATTAGATCTTTTCCAAAGCTCCCATTGCCTGGCGCTTACCAAGTTGAAACAATGCTTCCTGGTGGGTTTGATGAATTTAGAATCTGTTATTGCGGCCGACCCCCAGTAGTGCAAGAATGAATGAAGGAAAGGAACAAATTATGGAAGCAATAGAACGTGGAGACAACGAGAAGCGCGACCTTCGGGCCAAGCTGGAAGCTGCAACCGAGAAGGCCAAGGAAGTTTGCCAACGCCTGCAAGATGAGACCGTCGTTGCGGCGAAGTCCGCCGACAAGGCTGTCCGCGAGCATCCCTATCAGGCCATTGGGGTCGCGTTCGGTCTGGGCGTGCTCATCGGCGTGGTGGTAACCCGCTGCCGGCGAGACTGAGGTCGAATCGGTTTGGGCCCTCGAGCAGGCCGCTCGGCTGTAGCTTGGGGGCTGAGTATTGCGCTCCGAGCTCAGCGCCGCCCGGTCTCCAAGTCCATGCCGCGCAGCGACGGGTCGCCGTTCACTGGGTTGATCCGGACGACAATGCCGTTCTCGAAACGAACCGAGTACGGCGAGAGGGCTGGGTTCGGCTCCGGATAGTCCGTGCTGACGAATTGTGCCCCGCTGGCCAGTGCCTGGTCGCGGCACCGGGTGTTGTTGCGTCGAGCCGCAAAGGTACCTGAATCCGCGCGGGTGCGGACCAGGAAGCCGCGCTTCACCAGGTCCTGGATCAGGTTAAAATCCTCGATCGCATCATTCTCCTTCATCCAGGCGGCGGCTGGATGGTCGGGTCGCACGCTGACAAACATTAACCTGCCTGCGAGGGCCGGGTGCCCCTTGAGGTAGCGGTCTCGCACCGCGCCGGAGTTATCCAGCCCAAACATGACCTTGCCGCGGGCGGCTTTCAGGGTGGGCCAGCCGTGCTTCTGTAGCGCCTCTGGCAGGCTCGATTCTTTGCCCCGCACAATATCCGGCGCCAGGATCTTCTCCCGAGGAAACACGGACAGAATCTCGGCGTCCAAAGCGTCCAGCTCGCGCTCGTCAAAACGCACCGGCTGCGTCAGTTGTGGCAGGGGCCGGTCTTCCTTGAGTTCGAGCAGGATGAAAATGGGGAAGTGGCGCGGGTGCTGGTCGGACCAGGCACGCACTTGCTGCAAGCCCTCTTTCAACGTCAGCACCGTCGAGAAGTAATCAATGTCCTGCACATGCAGCACCTTGAACCCGGGCGCCCGCAATCGGTGTTCCGGGTCGTGATCGGGCGCCATGGGCAGGCCCAGCGCTGCCGCCGCTTTGGGACCGCGCGGCTCCGCATACAGCCCGCCCTGCGGATCGGCAAAGCAGTCCAGTTCAATCTGGCGAATGCCCAGCCGCGAGAACTGCTCCGCCAGGGGACGATGACTGTAGTCCAATTCCTGCGCCAAACCCGGCGCATAATTGGCCATGAGCTTGCGCAAGGACTCAGGGCCCCGGAGGTGATAGGAGTTGTGCGTGCCGATTACTTGCGCCTGGTTGATCCGCACCCGATCAGCCGGCGTGGTGCAACCCGCCAACACAAATAAGGCGAGCGGAACCGCCAGGCAGTGGCTGATGAGTTTCAGGGTCAGTCGGGCGCCTTTAATTGACGGTTGCTGGGATCGTTTCGGCAACGTCACTTGCCGATGAGCAGTTTGGCCTTCTGAATTTCATATTCTGCGTCCGTAATGGCCCCGGCGTCTCTGGCCGCCTTCAAGTCAACCAATTGCTTGCCGACGGTGGCCTTTTCGACCTCCTTCTTATCACCACCTCCAACCTGCAACGCCAGACATCCTGAAAAGAGCAGCATGGCTGAAAGGGCGACCGCTGTGGGGAGGAATCGTTTCTTCATAATGTCGCTTTGCGTTTCGTGTGGGTAATACCGTAACAATCATCTGACGCATCAGTCAGCCGTTTATTCGGGCCTGCAGACGCAACCCGCAATGCGTTTGATAACACCTGCGTAGCCGCCGACGTCAGTCGGCGCATTCTTTCGGCAGCGAAGATGGCGCCGACTGACGTCGGCGGCTACGCTCTGTCAATGAGTGACCGCAGCCTGACGCGCGGCCGGCAGCCAGCGTGTCAGCAGGTCACGGCAGTTGATGACCTTCTCGGCCAGATCCACCGGCACGTAGTAATACTGGTTGGTCGCCTCGAAACCGATTCGCGAGTCGCGGCTTTGGATGGCGTGCAAGCGCCTCGCCAGGTCCATCTCCAGCAGCAGCAGCCGTTCCAATTCAGCGCAGGCTGACTGCGCATCCTCCTGGGATTTGGCCGCTTCCAGTCGGCGGCGCGCCGAGATGAAACGCGCCTGGTTGGCCACGCTGCGGAAGTGAATCGCGGCGGCTTCCCCCACATTCAGCTCCTTTAGCCCCGCGGCCCGTTGTTCGGCTGACAGCTTGCTGCGGCACGCTTCAAACGCCGCGGCCATAATCCCGTGCGCGTGCTCAAAGCCGGTCGCCACTTTCTCGAACTGGCCGATGAACACTTCCGGCGGATAGACCGCGCGCCAGCCATCCAGATCATCGTATGGAAAACCGACCATCGACGCGGCATAGCCCGTCGGTTTACCCCAGAGCGGGTTAGCGGGGCCGACTTGCATCGGCGCGCTATAGACCAGGCCGCCGTGGAACGGGAACTCGCTGAATGCGCGGCTATACTCCCGCCAAGCCGGAACCACATGCAGCGCCAGTTCCTTTCCGAAACGGCGCTGCGCCACCCGCACCATCGCGCCCTCCAAGTCTGCCGCCTCGTTCCCTGCGGGCGCAGAACCAATCTCCGCCACCACTTCGAGATTGGGCGACGGATACCCCCCCAGTGTCCAGCCCAGCATGAGCCCATTGACGCCCAGCGCGCGAAGATTGGCAGCGTGGCGGGCGACGTTAGCCACGGCCGGGATATACGGCACGGCTGAAAGCTCCCACGTGTTGCCGCATTGCATCTTGGCGAGGGTGCGCATGCCCCGGGCACGGGCCACTTCCCAATAATGGCGCGCCCGCTCCCCGGGTCCGATGGTGGAGATCGAGTATTCGCCGACCGTCGTAGGCACGCCACCCCGGCTGATCGGCATGCCCCATTCGCTCACGCTCATGAACTGCACCTCGCGTGGAAGCTGGGCAATGATGCTCTCCACCCAGTCATCGTGCCAGCCCCAGTCCCAGGCGATCAGCGTCTGCGCGCTCCCCGCGCGCCGGATGCCGTCATAGAAAGTCGAGTTAACCTCGGCGATCACCTCAGCCGGCGCGCGTTTCCCGCAACGAGGGCACGCCTTGCCGCTGCCATGCGACCAGCAACTGGTCAGGTTCTCGGAACCGGTGATCGTGAAGAACCCCGCCAGCCCCGGCGCCGCGCGGCAGATCGTCTCCACGGCCGACGCCAGCCATTCACGCACCTCGGGCGCACTCGTGCATAGCGCCGCGAAGTCGCCTTCCGCCACGCCTTTGACGTTCGGTCGCGCGGCAAAGAAGCTCGTCGGGCAGGACCGGGGCTCGTTCAGGTACAGATAGACGCCCACGCCATGCCGCCGCGCCCGCTCCACCAGGAGAGCCAGATTCTTCAGGCGCGTCTTATAGCCCTCGCTCTGCTGCGCGTCCCAGGGGAACGGCGCCAGCCGCGTCAGCACCGCTTGCAGCCACACCCCGTCCACGCCCGAGGCGGCCAGGCGTGCCAAATAACCATCCGGGTAAGGGTCCAGCGAGGGATCGAGCAGCGGGTCGCCGTAGAGAGCGAAGAAAGAATAGCAGTACCGTGGCGAGAAGGCGCTCGTGCCTGCGGAGCGGGCTCCCGCGTCCTTGGGTGGCCGCGACAGCTCCTTGACGAATTCAAACAGAGGTTGTTCCGGCTCGCCCACCCCCTTGGGAAACTGGTCGCGCAGCACGCCGGCGATTTCGCGGGCGCGGGCCTGCGTAACGGCATTGGGCCGACTGTATCGCAACGGCTCGCACTGCGGCTTCAGGTTGCCGAGCTTGATGTAGAGAAAATCGTCCTCGCGCAGCGTGAAAGCCATCTGGTCCGCCGTCCAGCCCAGGAGCTGCAAGAGCTGCTCGTAGGGCAGAAGCTGCCAATTGCGCTTAATGACGGACAAGGCCGAGCGGCGTTGCTGCTCCACGGTGACGTGCGGCGGCCCGGCCAGCCCCATGCTCCGGCCCAGGCGCGCAATATCACGGCCGCTGCAACCGACGACTTCGCCCATGCGCCGCGCCGGCACCAGTTGCCAGTTCCGCCAAACGAAGGCGTGGAGCCGATCAGGGAAATGCGGGAATTCCACCGGCTTCGGCGCGCTCCCCCGCGGCAGGGCGGCCGCAGTAATACCGCCTTGCTTCCCGGCCGGAGCTGCTCCAGCCCAGCCTTCCATCAGGCCATACTGCGCCAGCCCGCACGCCCCGACGCCCAGGGAAGTTGATTTGAGGAAGCTTCTACGATTCAGCATTCCGCCCGTTCGCTCTTTGTTTGAGGCCATAGTGAGTTTGTGTGCCCGCGTGATAAATCATCCCGTCGCCGAAGGCAATAGGGTTTTAGGGCAAATGCAGAAGGCAGAATGAAGAATGCAGAAAGCCGAACGCCCGAATGCTCCTGCAAAGTAGCGGGCGGCGGAAGACCAACGAGATTCGCCGACGAGAATAACCTCTTCCGAATAGCAGACCAACCGGTGCTTGCAAAACCACGTGTGGGCTCGGGGAATCCGCCGTGACACCACGGAATGCACCACTGAGGAACCAGCCGAGTATAAGCGGAATATAAGCGGAATATGAGCGGAATACGAGCGAAGCACAAGCGGACATCTCCCAAGCAACTGGCTAGCACCACGCCATCTCCTCCCTCTCAACACCCCTGCGCCGACTCGAACCTTCAGGCATTGCGCTCCAGCGTTCTTGTCTGCCCGCGACTGCGCGCACCGGGCTAAACCCATAGCTTACTAGTGTTGCCCCGGCGGCAGTCTGGTATTGCTCTGGGGGTGGTCTGGGGGCGGCCTGACGTGGATCGCACAAGACCCTGACATTAAGCGACTTACGAGATTAGTAATGCCGGCCTGGCCTGGCATAACCGATTGGAGCAGGCCAAATGCGGGCGTGGTTCCGAGCCTGGTAGTGCGCTAGATGCCTAACCTGCGCGACATTGGGGACCACCTGTTCCTTCCCAAATCTCGCGAGGCCGCGCTCAGTGAGCTAGCACACGATAGAATCCGGCGGTGTTAGTCACCGCCCTGAAATCCAGGATCTGATATATGCCGCCAGTGCTGTAGTAGATGGTCTGTAATGTCTGCCAGTAAACCGGCGCCGCCAGGTTGGTCGCAATCTGAATGTAGTAATTGGCGCTGGCCTGCCCGGTGAATTGGAACTCAAAGGCATTGCTTGTCATCAGGGCGGACTGCAACTGGGGCGGATTCACCGGCAGAATGTGAACCAACAGGTTCGTGGACACACCGCCGGGATTGTCTGTGTTGAAGGCCGTGAATGTGACAAAGAAATCACCGGTATTCGTCCATTGATGCGTAGCGCCCGAACCGCTGTTAGTAATAACGGTGCTGTCGCCGAACACCCACTGGACTCGGCTGGCACGTCCGGTGATGCTGCCGCTAAAGTTGCCGTAATGATTCACCAGTAAATTGGTCTGGGGCGCTGTGAGTGCCACCCTTAAAGGCCCGACGAGATTCGCCAGCACCACCTCATCGCAGCCGATGGAAGGCGGATTGTTCCACGGTTCACCATCGAGATCCGTGCCGGTGGAATACAGTGGGCTGCCGCTGCCGTTGCAAGGCGAGTTCGATGGGATATGGAACAAATCCAGAAACAAGGGGCTCGCGCTGAAATTGCCTGTGCCCACTATCAGCGTGTTAATGCTCGTGCAGCAGTAATAATACTTCGCCCCTCCACTCGCGAAATAATCGTCCTCGGTGAACCCGTAGGGGTAGTAGTCGTAGTTATACAGCACGATACTGTTTCTCGTGATACCGTCGTAGGTGCCGGCGCCATGGTACGGTGAAAGCGTCGTCGTACAGTTGAGGATCACGGTACAATTGTTCAGGGTCGCATAATAAGCTCCGCCGCCATAGTTCGCCAGGTTGAGCACCACGAGGGAATTGTTCAGCGTGCCGAAGCTGATACCGCCGCCAAAACTGGCAGCGTTGTTGGTCAGCACACAGTTGGAAACGATGCCATTCGTGGATGAGCACCAGACACCGCCCCCGCTTACCAGAGGTGATCCGACCAGACCGGTGTAGGGCTGGGTGGCGCCGTTTCGCAAAGTGAAGCCGTTCAGCGTGGCGCCGTTGGTCAGCCAGGCGCAGCGCACGGCCAGCGGCCCGTTCGTGGTCGCCGGATCCCAAGCCCCCTGGATAATGGTCGCACTCGGCCCATTGACGCTCGCGACCACGACAGACTTCGTCAGCGCCACCCGGTTGGTCAAAGTCCCCGCCATCGCCCGGCCGCCGGTGGCGTAAAGCCCATTAGTCACGAGGATGAAATCCCCCGCAACGGCGGTGTCAATCGCATCCTGGATATTCGTCGCCGCCGTTGCCCAGCTCGAAAAGGGTGTGGCGGGGGTACTGCCTGCCGCATCTACCACATGAACTGTCACCTGGGCCACCGCGCTGGTTGCCATGCCAAACGAATTGCTTACGATCAACTGGTAGCCGCCTGCGTCCGCTGGCCCAAAATTATTCGCGATCAGATTTGTGCTGTGGGTCGAACTGAACAGGGCGCCATCCTCAAGCAAAACACCATCCTTGCTCCACCAATAAGAATAGGGAGCCTGCCCTATGACGGCGAGACCGCCAAAGGTCGCCGACAGTGGAATGCCTCCGAGCTGAGTTTGCGGTTGTCCGCCCACAAGCGGCGCTGGTTGCCACTCGTCACAGCCAATGGCTGGCGGATTCGCCCACGTCTGGCCGTCAATGTCGGTCCCGCTCGCGACGTTGACTCCTGCCCCACGGCACGGAGAAGTTGCCGCAATATGCACCCCATCCGCTAAAAGCTGCGGGTCCGCATCAATGTTGCCCGTCCCAGCGGGTAGTGGGTCACTGTCGCAGTAGCTCATGGTGCAACTCGTGTAATTCGCAGCGCCTAAGGCTACTACATGGTTCCCATAGACGATGCAGTTGGTCAGGTGGGAGTACGCAGCCGCACCGCCGTACCGCTCAGTCTTACTCGTGTATGTGTTGTTGAATAGAGTGCAATTTACCAGCACTCCATAGTAGTCCGCGCTTCCCAGGGAGTAAGCTACCTGGTTCTGCGTAAAGATCGAATTCCTCACGTAGCAATTGGCTGTGCCACCCCCATCGTTGTTCGCGAAGTTCTGCGAAACGATGCAATTCTTCAAGTTGCATCGGTAAGCCCCGCCCCCGTCTCCGCTGCTGCTTCCGCCCCCATCTCCAGTGCCCGGGCACTGGTTCCCCAGCAAAGTGCAATTGTTGAGTGAAACTTGATACGCGCCGCCACCCTGAGCGGACGCTGTATTGGTGGCAATTAAGCAGTTGAACACGGTCGCACTAGTCGAAGAGGCCCAGACGCCGCCGCCGACCATTGCCGGGGTTATGGGGAAGCCCAGCGCACGGGAAGCACCGCGAAAGAGAGTGAAACCACTCAGTGTCGCATTATTCGTCAGCCAAGCACAACGCACGGCCCCCGGACCGTTCTTAGCAGCGGGATCCCACGCGCCCTGGATAAGGGTTGCAGCGGGCCCATTCACACTTTGCACAATGATCGTCTTGTTCACAGAAATCCGGTTGGTGATGACGCCATCCATGGACGTGCCGCCGGTGGCGTAAATGCCATTCGTGACGAGCACGACTTCGCCCGCCAGCGAGCTGCTTATGGCGCCCTGGATGTTGGTCGCGGCGGTCGCCCAGCTAGAATAAGGCGTCACCGGATTCGTCCCGGCGGCGTCCACGCAATGAACCACCAACCGAGCCACGGAACTCGTCACCGTGCCGTACGCATTGGTGACGACAAGTTGATAAGCGCCGGCATCGGCGAAGCTGACTCCGGTCGCCACCAGATTGGTCGTCTGGGTTGAACTGAAGTGACCGTCATCCTGAAGTGGAATCCCGTCCTTGATCCAGTAATTGGTGAAAGGTGGCTGGCCGGCAAAACTGGAGACATTGACGGTAAAGCCGACCGGATCGCTCGTAAGCCGAAGCCGGGGTGGCCCCGCCATCGGGACCGACTGCCACTCGGCACAACCAACTGATGGAGGATTGAGCCAAGGCTGGCCGAAGATATCTGTTCCGGTCACCAGGTTGGTGCCTGCGCCGCGGCACGGCGAGGTGCTGGAAAGATGCCCATCCATAAACAACTGTGGCGCATTGGTGAAATTGCCCGTGCCGGAGGGCAACGGCGTAGTGCAGCAGTAGGAAAATATGCAGCCACTGTAATTACCGCGCGTATTGTAATACACGATGCAGTCTGTCAGCGTGGCTGGATATGGACCAAGGTAGGACACCCCATACGACGAATTGCTGACCACAGTGCAACTGTTCAACATGCTATTATGCGCGGCGCCATAGTTGCCCGTGGTAAGTCCGTTGCTGCTGACCAGACAGTTGTTGAGTGTTCCTTGGTAGGCGCCGCCCCCATAATAGAAGGCGGTATTCGACACGACGAGGCAGTTGGCCACAATGGCATTCGATGAAGCACACCATGCGCCTCCGCCGCTACCCAGGGCCGGGTCGGTGGTGTTTCGGGTGGCTCCTGCTTGCAGGGTGAACCCAACCAGTGAAGCGCCGTTAGTCAACCACGCACAGCGCACGGCGGAGTTGCCATTCGTCGCACCCGCCCCTTGAATCACCGTGGCAAACGGGCCGTTGACGCTCTGCACGGTTAGCGCCTTGTTCAACGCGACGCGGTTGGTCAGGTCGCCGGCCATCACTCGTCCACCCCCGGCATAAACGCCATTCGTCACTAGAATCAGGTCGCCGTCTACGCTCACGTCCACTGCGTCCTGGATGTTCGTGGCCGCCGTAACCCAGTTGGTATAGGGAGCGGCGGCCGCTAGGTTGTTGACGTCCACGTAAAGCGTGGCTGCGGTTGCGCTGAGGGACAAAGACAACAGAAGACCGGCTGCGGAAGAGAGGGCGGTTGTTTTCATATTCAATCTCCAAGTTTCTTATTGCTGAACGGTCACACGGTAGAAGAACGGGCCAGGGCCGCTGGCGTTGGTGTCTGTATAACTCGTCGTGCCGCCTGACCGGGGACATTTGTGGCCACAGGAGTAAATAGCATCGGGGCCAAGAGGCTCGTGCTGCGCTGCACAACGTAACTGCGGTTGGTAACGCTGGTCCAAGTGATCGTAACGGTCCCCGGCAGGGACTGCGGGACCTCCAGCCACAAGGGAGCAGAACCACCGCCGGAGTCGGTGCCGACGCGGTAGAAAGCCGCGCCATCCCAAGGTGCCGAGGCGTCGGTGAAGGTCGTCGTGCCCGCCTGGCCCGGGATATCCGACTGGAGCAGACTGAATGCGGCGGTGCTTCCGAGCTCGGTAGCGCGCTCGATGAAATACGCATGGCTGGCGTCGCTGTTCCAGCGCAAGACCAACGCGGGAGGGACAACAACCGGCGCTTCCAGCCGCAGCGACGAGGCGGCGCTGGTCGGATCCGTGCCGGCAATCCACTCCTGCCAATTGTTCATGCCGTCGCCATCGGTGTCGGTAGAGTCCGCGGAACCGTCTGTGGGCAGGCCGTATTGCTGTAACCAAGCTGTGAAAAGGGCGACTTCCGGTGCCTGATACTCATACGCGCCAATGTCCACGGTGCCTCCTACTCGGCGAGGCCGCCCGTCGAGGTCCTTACCGGTGTTGATATAGGCATTGTTGCCAGTGTTGATACAGGGAGAGTTGCTTTGGAGCCGGAAGTTGCTGCTCGCTTGATCCGCGAAGGCAGGCGCGTTGGTGATATTGCCCGCTCCGCCGGCATCCGGCGTGGTGCAACAGTAGTTCAGGGTGCTGTAAATGTAATTGGTCCCATCCGACGCGGAATTGTAATAGAGGATGCAGTTGTTCAACGTGTTGGAATACGCCCCGCCGCCGCCCCACTGGGCGAAGTTGCCGGCCAGCACACAATTCGACACCAGGCCGGACGCCGAGGCGCACCAAACTGCGCCGCCGCTTTGTTCCTGGTTCGAGTCGCCAGCAGCCCTCGTCGCGCCATTGGTCAACGTGAACCCGATCAGCGCCGCGCCGGTGGTCAGATAGACACACCGCACCGCGCCGTCGCCGTTAATCCCGCCCGGCGCAAACGCCCCCCGGATGATCGTCGCCTCAGCCCCGTTGACACTGCGCACCGTCACTGCTTTGGTTACGGCCACTCGGTTGGTCATCTTCCCATACACGGCCCGGCCTCCGGTCTGATACACGCCGTTGGTGACCACGATCTCATCGCCCGCATTCGCAAGGTCCACGGCATCTTGGATGCTAGTCGCCGCGTTGGTCCATGTGATGTAGGGAGCGGCCGGCGCTGCGTTGTTAACGTCCACGTATAACGTGGCCGCAGTGACGCTGAGGGGCAAAGACAATAGAAGACCCGCAGCGGAAGAGAGGGCAGCGTTTCTCATATTCACTCGCCAAAGCTCAAATGCAATCTAAGACTTCCGGCCTCAGTACCAGGCTTTCATGGTCACTACGCTGGGCTTGCGAACAGACGCCTTTTAGCGCCCCAAAAGTCCTGGTTCCAAGCCAGTCGAAGGCGAGCATGGCAGAAAGCAGCTAGCGCTACAACCAAAACAGTGGGCAAAATACCGGGGGCTGCATCTTGACTGGGGCACTCGTTTCTGGCGATTATCCGGCGCCCGATTGAGCGTATGCACGATTCTGTAACCAATTTTGACTGGGCCATCATCCTTGTGTATCTGGCGGGGGTGGTTGGCATTGGCATCGCGGCGGGGTTCCTGCGGCGGCGCGGGGGCGAGGGGAGCCACTACTTTCTGGCCGGCAACACGCTGACGTGGCCCATCATCGGCCTGGCCATGTTCGCGGCCAATATCTCCACCGTCCACCTGGTGAGCCTGGCCGAGACGGCCTACAAGTACGGGCTGGTGTTTGGCAACTTCGAGTGGATGGCGGGGTTCACCTTGATCCTGCTCTCGCTGTTCTTCGCGCCGCTTTACCTGCGGTCGCGGGTGCCGACGCTGCCGGACTACCTGGAGCGCCGATACAACCGCCATTGCCGGGATTACCTGGCCATCGTCTCCCTCTTCTCGGCGATCGTGATCCACATCGGGGTGGCGCTTTACACGGCGGCCTGGGTGCTGCGCGGGATTCTGAACCTGGGACCGCACTCGACTATCCTGGGCATTGACGCGCTGATGTTCTTCATCATCGCGCTGGGTGTGCTGACGGGCATCTACACCATGCTTGGCGGGCTGCTGGCGGTGGTGTGGACGGAGAGCATCCAGACGGTGCTGCTGTTGGTGGGAGCAGTCTGCATCACGGTGGTGGGGTATGTGAAGGTCGGCGGGTGGTCGGCGCTGGTGCAGACGCTGGCGACGCATCCGCACCCGATGGCGGGGGCGGAGGGCTTTCCCGCGACCACCAGCAACTTCCTCCACATGGCCCGCAGCGCGAGCGATCCCAGCGGACAGCCGTGGTATTCTGTGCTGCTGGGCTACCCGGTGCTGGGAATTTGGTATTGGTGCTGCGACCAGACCATCGTGCAGCGGGTGCTGGCGGCGCGGGACGAGAAGCAGGCGCGGCTGGGGCCGCTGTTCTGCGCGTTCATCAAGATCCTGCCGGTGTTCATTTTCGTGCTGCCGGGCGTCATCTGCGTGGCGCTGGTGCAGCAAGGCGCGTTTAACGGGGCAGCCCCGGCGACGTCCGCCGACACCTATACGTTCATGCTGGTGCGGTTGCTGCCGGTGGGGTTGAAGGGCCTGGTCGCCGCCGCCATGCTGGCGGCTGCCATGCAGACTTGCTCGGCGGCGCTGAACTCGGCGGCCACGCTCTTCGCCTACGACATTGTCCGGCGCTACCGGCCGGCAACTACGGACCATCGGCTGGTGGTCATTGGCAAATACACCACAGTAGTTGCTACGGTCATTGCGATCGGGATGTCGCCCCTGTTCGGGCATTACGACACCATCTTTTCCGGCATCAACACGCTCATCTCTTACATCGCGCCGCCCATCACGACGGTGTTCCTGTTCGGTGTCTTCTGGAAGAAGGCGTCGGGGCGGGCAGCGTTCATTACACTGCTGGCGGGGGCGGGGATGGGGGCGGCCATCTTCCCGCTGAGTTTCTGGAAGAAGGAGCTGGCCGGCTGGCTGGCACAGAACAGCCCGGCATGGGCGGGCATTTACGACGGGTTCTGTCGTCATGTGATCAACGATTTCATGCTCACCGCCTTCTACCTGCTGGTGATCTGCTGCGGCATCATGTGGACCGCCTCGAAGCTCCTGCCCGAGCCGCTCAAGGAGGAGGCGAAGGCGCTGGTCTGGGAAGACTGGCGCGAGCCCTTGCGCGGGGAGGCGCACGGCCACGGCCTGGGCAATTACCGCGTGCTGGCGGGCCTCGTGACGGGCACGTTCGTGGTGCTTTACCTTATATTCCGATGAAAATGAAATACCTCACCTGTCTGCTCCTGGCTGGGATGCTGGTTGGCTGCGCCACCGCGCCCAAGGAACCGCACCGCTATGCCTGGGTCACCGGCCTCAAGCCGGACAAGGCTGCATATTACAAGGACCTGCACGCCCACCCGTGGCCGAGTGTGATGAAGCAACTCAAGGACTGCCACGTCCAGAACTACTCCATTTTCGAGCGGGAGATCGATGGGAAGCTCTACCTTTTCTCGTATCTCGAATACACCGGCAAGGACTTCGACGCGGACATGAAGAAGATGGCCGCCGACCCGGAAACGGTGCGCTGGTGGAAGGAAACCGATCCCTGCCAACAGCCGCTGCCGGAAGCGGTCGCGCGTGGCAAGATATGGTCCGATGCCCAGGAAGTGTTCCACCTGAAATGGACCTGCGAATGAGGCTCCCGCACGCAGGAATGGAGAAGTATGCAGAACCTTGGCCTTACACGGGCCGTGGTGTCGTTCCCGGCCATTCTTCATTCTTCATTCTACCTTCTGCATTCGCTCCGGGGTGGTCTGTTGTCCGTAGTCCAATGTCGTTCTTCTCCTCGAAAGGCCCTTCGCAAATTGACATTTGCGGCACTACGCGCTTAATTTTCTACTATGAGCACGGTCTGCGAAATCAAAGATGCCATCGAGAGGCTCGCCCCCAGCGAGCGGGCCGAACTGGAAACGTTGATCTGGCCTGATTGGGACCGTTCTGAAGGCGACACCCCCCCAGGTGTTCGCGAGAAGCTCGCCGAGGCGGCCAAAGGACGCTTCCAGCTCGGCAACCGTTCCAACATCCAGAAAATCCTCTCCAGCCTGGAATGACTCCATGCTGGGATGAAGGCGAGCTCGTCTTTTGCGATTTGCAGGCCGCCGCCCGTTACATCCGACGCGACAACCCTGCAGCCGCCCACGCCTTTTTAGAGGCCGCCTATAACAGCTTTGAATTCCTGGGCCGTAATCCAGGTGTTGGCCGCAAGCGCGCCGACTTGGGTTTCCCCGAGATACGCTCGTGGCGCATGAACGGTTTCCGGCGCTATCTAATTTTTTATCGCGAGTTGCCTGATCGAATCCAGATTTGGCGTGTGCTGCACGGCGCGCGCGACCTACACCGGGGCCTGACCGATTAGCGGTGGCCTAGGCTAGCGGACCTCGTCGACCCCAGGAATGTAGGAGCATCACCGCAAGCGCAGCTTTTCGGAAGAACTGCGGATGTTCGTGGAGCGATACGGGCTCAAGTGGCATAAGGAAGATGAAGCCGTTGAAAACGGTTTCATACGCTCTGGCCCGCTGGATCATCCCGTTTCAGCGGGTGTTAATGAAAGAAAAGGTCCCGTGGTGCTTGGCTCAGCCGAAGAATTCCGTCATGCGCCGGCTCCGCCTGCGCTGAGTTTGCGCTGAGTTTGCTGTCGCGCTGAGTTTGCTTGCGTTCTGCTGGCCGGGGAGATAAGGTGAGGCGAATTTATGAAGCGCGAGTTTACGGCGATCATCAAGCAGGACGAGGGCTGGTGGATTGGCTGGGTGGAAGAGATCCCGGGTGTCAATTCGCAGGGCAAGACCAAAGCCGAACTGCTGAAAAACCTTAAGTCCGCGATCAAAGAGGCTGTGGAGTTCAACCGGGCCGAGGCGCGGGCCGCCGCCCAGAGTGATTACGAGGAAGCCCTGATCCACGCGTGAAACGCCGCGCGCTGATCCGGCACCTAACGGCCCAGGGCTGTGTCCTGGTGCGGGAAGGCTCAGATCACTCCTGGTGAGGTAATCCCCAACGCAACCTTCGTTCCTCCGTGCCCAGGCATACGGAGGTCAATCGGTTTCTGGCCCGAAAGATCTGCCGCGACTTGGGCATTCCTGAGCCTTAGCCCCTGGCCCTCTCGCACGGGCCGAGACGCTTGAAGCTGCGCCAATCCCTTCGACTGCGGTAGCCCGCCGCCGCATTTGGGCCCGGCTCACAGCATAGCGAATTCCGAGGCGCCGCACTAACGGCAGCGTCTGCGCGCAGCGTTTGGCCTTTGGGTTTCGGTTGTTCGCTGGCATGGCGGGAGCCACTCGCTCTCGGCATCGCCGTAGGACAATTCGGCCACCGGCTCCAACAGCCGGTAAGGCGCGCGCGTGGCAGCCCGCACCGCCTCTTCCCGCTTATGCCAGTTCAGCGTCGGCATGAAGTTTCGTTTCTCGTCGTGGCCGCATGTTAGGAAGTCCCCGGCGTAATTCAACCATTATAGAGGCGCCCAGTGAAGGCGTTAGGGCGCGGCTTTTGACGCGGGACCGTCGTTGCGGCTGAACGGCTTATGACTATTTGCGGGACATCCCCGTTCCACTTTATTATCTTCCGGGGATGGCAAAATCAAAACGACCGACACTCTCAGCTAACGAACAAGACGTTCTGGACCATCTGCAGGTGCGGTTGGTGCTTTCACCCAAGGACAAGGCGCGGTGCGATAAGCTCATTGTCAAGCATCACTAC
>SESF01012198.1_pt1 | contig 22058 bp, 18 predicted proteins | sample 3171521 | NCBI WGS metagenome assembly SESF01 (sample SAMN10866945, study PRJNA518727) | freshwater metagenome | biome: subpolar coniferous forest; feature: holomictic lake; material: water; isolation source: holomictic Lake 227, 6 m and 8 m depth | place: Canada: near Kenora, Ontario | collected...
GTGGAGTTGGTTCTCGATGCCCCAATGACCACGTGCGGCGCGCGCAAACGCCTTGGCCTCGGGCGCGATGCCGTGGGGCAGTGCGAGAAACGTGCGTAGCCAATCCTCCTTGGCGCGACCAAAATCGGCAAAGGACTCCGCCCCGCAAAGCATGGCGCACAGGGCAATCATGAGGATGTCCTCAAGACGGTGTTCCTTGGTGCGATCAACGCGCGGATCGATGCTACTTACAAAGTGTTCGCTCAAGCTGGTGGGATGCCGGGTAGGTTGCATCCCGAGTTTCTCTCAGAAGTGTATAAAAAAGTACACTTTTATCGAAAACAATTCGCGTGCCATTTTCTGCGGTTTCTTGCGCTATTTAGATGCGTTTGCCCTGGGGCAGGGAAGTCGGCCCTTGCCAAGAGTTCCGATACCCTGTAAATAAATTTTTTTGCCGACTTGAGTCAATGCTTTCATGCCTCCTCAAAAATACGTAGATGCACGCGATGGGTCTGCCAGGCATGGGGTGCGGGAGGCTGCGGAGAAGGACGGGGCGGCTTGGGGGGTTCGGGCGATTGTTCTGATATATATCGTGGTGGCCGGGGGTTGGATTTATACGACGGATCACCTGGTGGCGACGAACTTTGTTTTGGCCAGGGAGTTGGAAAAGTGGTCCGTTTTCAAGGGGTTCCTTTTTGTATTGATCACAGCGCTGCTCCTCCATGCGTTGATTTCACGGCTGACGGGGCGCTTGGGGCGCATGACGGAGTCGCTCAGGAGGAGCGAAAAAAAATACCGCCTGTTGGTTGAAAACTCCCCGGATGCGATCCTGATCAGCCGTGACGGACGGGTCGTGTTTGTGAACCCGGCGGCGCTAAGGCTTTTTGGAGCGAAGGAGGAGGGGGACTTGCTGGGAAAAACGCCTCGGGATTTTTGCGCTCCCGAATTTATCCCGATCATCCAGCAGCGCATCACCGCATTGTTTGAGGGGCAAATGGCGCCGCTGCTTTTGTTTCAGATTGTGCGTCTGGACGGGGAGCCCCGGGAGGTGGAGGGATCGGCGGTCTGTTTTGAGGAGGAAAACGGGCCCTCCGTCAAAGTGATTTTGAGGGATGTCACGGAACGCAGGCGAAAGAACGCGGAGATCCGCCGCCTGAACCGCATTTACGCGGTGTTGAGCCAGATCAACCAGGCGGTGGTGCGGATCGACTCCCGCGAGGCGCTCTTCCGTGAAGTGTGCGAGGTGATGATCACGTTCGGCGAGTTTGGCATGGCTTGGGTGGGAGAGTATGACCGGGAGGCGCGCGTGGTGAAACCGGTGACCATGAGCGGGAAGGTGCCGGATCTCGGTCCCTCGCTGCCCATCCGTTCGCCGGAAACCTACCGGGAAGGCAGCGGCTTGGTGGAACCGACGATCCTCGAAGAGCGGACGTGTATCGCCAACGATTACCCGGCCGACCCGCGAACGGCGGATTGGCACGGAGTGGCGCAAGCGTTCGGCTACCACTCGGGCATTTCGTTGCCGATCCGCCGCGGCGGGAAGGTCTGGGGAGTGCTGGCGGTGTGTTCCACGGAGGAGCATTATTTTCAAAGCAAAGAGGTCAAGCTCCTGGAGGAGGTGGCGATGGATGTTTCTTTTGCGCTGGACCGGATGGATCAGGAGGCGCTCCGGCGGGAGGCCGAGCAGGCGCTGAAAAAGAGCGAGGAGAAATTCCGCACGCTTTTTGCCGCCTCGCGCGATGCCATCGTGCTCATGGACCGGGAGCATTACCTCGACTGCAACGCCGCGGCGCTCGCGTTGCTGCGCTATCCGAGCAAGGAAGTTCTCTGCTCGCTGCAGGTTGGGGACATTTCCTCGAGCAACCAGCCAGGCGGTGTGGATTCGCCCCAGGAGGTGATGCGCAGATTGGTGGACAGAACCTTCGAGACGGGGATGGAGCGCATTGAGTGGGTGTTGCAGCGCTATGACGGTTCGGAGTTCCCCGCGGAAATTTCCCTCCATTCCGTTGAACTGGAGGGGCGGACCGTTGTGCAGGAGGTGGTGCGGGATATTTCCTGGCGCAAGGAGGCCGAGCAGCAGCTTCGGCAGCTTTCGCGGGTGGTGGAGCAAAGCCCGAGCGCGGTGGTCATCACCGATACCAAGGGAGACATCCAATACGTCAACCCGAAGTTCACGGAAGTGACCGGCTACGCGAGCGCCGAGGTATTGGGCCGCAACCCGCGCATCCTCAAATCGGGCGAGACGCTTTCGGAAGATTACAAAGCGCTCTGGGAGACGATCACCGCCGGATGCGAATGGCGCGGCGAGCTTCACAACAAGAAAAAGAACGGCGAACTCTTCTGGGAATCGGCGTCCATCTGCCCGATCACCAACGAGGCGGGCGCGATCACCCATTTTCTGGCAATCAAAGAGGATATTACCGAGCGGAAACGGACGGAGGAGGCGTTGCGAAAATCGGAGGAGAAGTTTTTCAAGGCGTTCAACACGGCTCCGGCGGTGATGGCGATCTTCACCCTCCATGAGGGGCGCTGCATTGAGATAAACGACGCTTTTGTGGAGATCTCCGGTTACGGCCGCGAGGAAGCCATCGGGCGCACGGTGCTGGAGCTGGGCTTGATCGAACACCGCGAGGAGTTGAAGCGCCTGATCAAGAAATTGATCGACGAGGGGAGCCTGCGCAATGAGGAATGCCCGTACCGGACGAAGGCGGGCGAATCCCTGCTGGGTCTGATCTCCGCCGAACTGATCGACGTGGAGGGGGTTTCCTGCGTCATCTCCATCACGCTCGATATTACCGAGCGCAAACAGATGGAGGAGAAATTCCTGCGCGTCCAGCGGATGGAGAGCATCGGGGAGCTGGCCGGGGGGATGGCGCATGATTTGAACAACATCCTCGCGCCGATCATGATGTCGGCCTCCATGCTGGGCGACAAGAAACTCGCCGCCGAGACCCGCGGCCAGTTGATCGCGGGCATTGAGGAAGCCGCCCGGCGGGGTGCCAACATTGTCAACCAGGTATTGACCTTCGCCCGGGGGGTGAAAGGGGAGCATACGGTGCTCGACACGCGGATGCTGGCGGCGCAGATCGGGCAGATGGTGAAGGAGACCTTCCCAAAAGCAATCGCCTTCTCGCTTTTCCTGCCGGACTCGCTCTGGAACATCACCGGCGATTCGACGCAATTGCAGCAGGTTTTCCTGAACCTCTGCGTGAATGCGCGCGACGCGATGCCGGGAGGCGGGAGCCTCCTGCTTGCCCTGGAAAACTGCGAGGTGGACAGCACGTTCGCATTGATGGTCCCGGAGGCGAAGCCGGGCTGTTATGTGAAATTCAAGGTGGCCGACTCGGGCACGGGCATTCCCAAGCGGATCATCGACCGGATTTTCGAGCCGTTCTTTACGACCAAGGAGCCGGGCAAGGGGACGGGGCTTGGGCTTTCGACGGTGGTGGGGATTGTGCGCAGCCACGGCGGGTTTTTGAAGGTGGACTCGACACCCGGGGAGGGGTCCGTTTTCCAGGTCTTCCTCCCCGCGACGATGGATGCGGTGCCCCCTCCCGGGCAGCCCAACCAGCCTTCCCTGACCCGCGGCCACGCCGAAACATTACTGGTGGTGGATGACGAACCGGAGATTTTGCAGATTATCGAGACGGTCTTGTCCGAGAACGGCTGGAAAGTGGTGACGGCGGCGGACGGCCTGGAGGGGGTGGCAGCGTTTTTGAACCACTCCACGCAAATCAAGGCCGTCCTCACGGACATGGTGATGCCGAATATGGACGGGCTGAGCCTGATTCGCTCGATCCGCAAACTCGCTCCCGATCTGCCGATCCTCGTTTCCAGCGGCTACAGCAACGAGGAGAGCCGGGAGGAATTGAGCGAACTGCGCGTCAACGCATTCTTAAAAAAGCCGTTCAGCGCCCGGCAACTGGTGGCCGAGGTGGTGGGGGTCTTGTACGAAAAGGGCGAAAAATAAATCCGGAAGGAAACGCTCAAAGCGAGCGCTCATCGTCGAAACCATCGTACGATGAAACGCTATCAGATGATGGGATTGGCGGCTCTGTTTTTGAGCGGAGCGGTTTTTTCCACGGATGCATGGGGGGATACCCCCTTTCCCACATTGCCCCGCAACCGGTGCTTCGGGTCGGGACACTTGGGGGACTCCGGACGAAGGTTCCGCTCCGAGGGGTTCTCTCGCAACCGGCGGGATCGCTTCGAGAATAACCAGGGCGTTACGGTGATCTATCCCGGCTATGGGGATTACAATAACTCCAACTACCTCGGCTACCCGCCTTGGTACCGTTTGAATTATTACACGCCGTGGATGTCCGATTATGAAAACGGGACGGCCTGGCAGAACATCCCGAGCTCCCATGCCGAAATCGGCTACGGCTCCCCGATGGGGTATTCCAATGCGCCCGCCGACACCGCCGCCCAGGCTGCCGGGCCAAACGCCCCCGCCGACGCGGCGAATGTGGATTATGTGGTCGCCGTGCAACGCGAACTGCGGCGCAGGGGGTTCTACCGGGGCGTGGTCAACGGGGTCAGCGATGCGCCGACACGGGCGGCGATTCGCGCGTATGAATCCAGCATCGGCCTGCCGGTGACGGGGATCATTGGCTTCCCGTTGCTGCGGACGCTCGGTTTCTTTTAGAGCGTGTCTGGAAACAACCTTTCCATCAGACTGGTTCATTTGAGCGCTGGCGGCGTTGCTCGTCAGTCACAGGTCGCCTGGATCGGCTCCTTCCTCGCGTTTTGTCAGCGCTCAAAACTCCTGCGCCATCTCGTAAAGTTTATTTCCAGACGCGCTCTTGGCGAATTCCTGCGGTTCAGCCCGGGGCGGGGCGGAATTTTTTGCCGTGCGGAGGCGCTCAGACAGAGGCGGCAGGGCCGATACTCTCGTACCATGAAACTGCAAAAATTTCCGATTTTGGCCGCGGCCTTTCTGGGCGCTTGGCTGGGTTTCCCCGCCGATTTGGGGGCCTTCGGCGGCGCGCGGGCATCTCACGGTTTTACCGGAGGGCGCTCCGGCTTGGCGGGGCGGCCGGTGTTTTTGGGGCGGCCGGTGGTCCCCGCCCGGGTGTTCGGCGGGCGGTCCGCATTCGCGGGGCGCTCGGCGTTCCCTGCGAGGGCCGTGTTGCGTGATGCGAGGTTTTCCAGGGAATTCCGCCGGGACAGGTTTAACCGCGGGGTTTCTTTTGTGGGCGGTTCACCGTACTTCTACGGCTACCCTTATGGCTATCCCTATCCTTATGGCGCCTATCCGGCTCCTTCTTATGATTCGGGGGTGGCGGCGGGGTATCCCTACGGATATGCGCCTGCCAGCGCCGCATGCGCGGAGATGCTTCCACCCCCCGTTGCGGAAGGCGTGAATGGGTGCCCGGTCCCCGTGGCGGGGGATCTGGTGGGCAATGTGCAGCGGGCGTTGAAATACCGGGGCTTTTACCCGGGGCCGATTGACGGCTTGAGCGGCCCCGCGACCCGCGCTGCTGTGCGCGCCTATGACGCCAGCGTGGGACTGCCGGCCACGGGGATGATCGACGCCCGGTTGCTGACTTCCCTGGGGATTCTGTGAGGGTTCCGCTGGCTTTGGGGATTGTGGCGGGCAGGCAAATGGGCCATGCTTCGGCGCAATCACCATGAAAGACTTCGACCTCATCGTGCTGGGCGGCGGGAGCGCCGGGTATGCGGCGGCTTGCACGGCCAGCCGGCTGGGGTTGCGGGTGGCGGTGGCGGAAGGCGGGGCGGAGGTGGGCGGCCTGTGCATTCTGCGCGGCTGCATGCCCAGCAAGGCGCTCATTGAATCGGCCAACCGGTGTCTCGCGGTGCGCGGGGCGGGCGTCTTCGGGTTGGAGGCGGGCCCGCCCAGGGTTTTGCCGGAGGCGATCCACGCCCGCAAGGCGCGGCACGTGGCGGAGTTTGCCGCCTACCGGGCCAAGCAACTGGAGAGCGGCCGGTTTGCTTTTTTCCGGGGCTGGGCCGGATTTGTGGACCCCCATACGGTGGAAATCCGGGGTGCTGACGGAACGGCGCGGCGCTTGACGGGGGAGACGTTCCTGCTGGCGACCGGGTCGCGGACGCGGCCGGTGGCGATTCCGGGATTGGCGGAAGTGGGCTCTTTGGACAGCGACGCCGTGCTCGCGCAGGCGCGGCTTCCACGTTCGGTGGCGATTCTGGGCGGCGGGCCGACGGCGGTGGAGTTTGCCCACTATTACGCGGCCCTGGGGACGCAGGTGACGGTGATCCAGCGCAGCGAACAGCTTCTCAAGGAAATGGACGGGGATGTGGCGCACGCGCTCAACGAGGCGTTCCGCAAGCGGGGGATGCGCGTTTACTGCCATACGGAACTGCTGCGCGTGCAGCCGGGCCGGGAAGGCAATAAGGAAGTCGTTTTTTCCCACGCGGGGAAGACGCGGAGCGTGGAGGTGGAGGAGATCGTCTGCGCGCTGGGGCGGGTGCCGCAGTTGGAGGGCCTGGAGCTATCCAACGCAGGGCTGGAGACGACGCGCGGTTACCTCTCCGTGAACGCGTCCCAGCAGACGTCGCTCCCTCATGTGTTCGCGGCGGGGGATGTGGCAGGCCCGTACGAGGTAGTGCACATCGCCATCCAGCAGGGGGAGTTGGCCGCCCGGAATGCGGCGCGCCTGGTCCAGGAAGCCCGGGGCATGGGGAGCCAGCCCCTGGAGGAGATCGATTACCGGCTGCGGCTTTCCGTGGTATTTACGGAGCCGGAGATCGCCGTGGCGGGAGTCACGGAACGGGAGTTGCAGGGGGAGGGGGTGCCTTACCGGGTGGCGTCCTACCCGTTTGGGGACCACGGCAAGGCCATCCTGATGGAGGAAACGGCTGGATTCGTCAAGCTGCTGGCCGACGAGGAGTCGGGCGAGATTGTGGGGGGAGCGGCGGCGGGGCCCCGCGCTTCCGAATTGATCCATGAGATCGTCGTCGCCATGCGGTTCCGGGCGACGGCGCGGCAACTGATGGAAATCCCGCATTACCACCCGACGTTGAGCGAAATCTGGACCTACCCGGCCGAGGAACTGGCGGAAGGGATGTAGCGCCGCCCTTTTTACCGCGCAAAAATCCCGGCGTCCTGCTATCCGTTTATTTCTGAAAGATGGCATCAGGGATGCACTTTTTGGAAACCCGGTTGACATCGGTTTTTCAAGCCGCGATAGTTTCTTGTGTTTAACCGACTTTTGCCCCAGAAATCACAGACGTCTGAGGCGCGCGAACAAGCCGCAATCTCTTCACCCGAAATCACACAAAATATGGCAGATATAACCTCCGCAAAAAACCATCTTTCCGCCGATGTCGAAATCAAAGGTTCGATCAAGTTTCAAAACGAACTGACCATTGACGGCAAAGTGGAAGGGGAAATCACCTCCCCGGGCGTTCTCGTCATTGGCGAAAACTCCGAGGTCCGGGGCGAAATCAAAACCAAATCCGTCACCGTGCACGGCAAAGTGCAGGGGAACATCACGGTCGAGGAGCGCTGCGAACTCAAAGGCCGCGCGCAATTGATCGGCGACTTGAAGGCGGCCCGCCTCGTGATCGAGGAAGGGGCCACGTTTGTCGGCAAATCCGAAGTTTCACCCAATCGCGCTTCCCTCAAGACGCCCGAGGCCGCCCGTCCCGCCGAGCCTGTCAAACAACAGTCCATCCTGGGGCGTTAATTCGGGGCGCGCCAACCCGCAAAGCCTCCTACAGTGTCCGGCCAGACGCCACCATCCGCTGGCAAGGTTGCCCTGACGTGCCCGCATTGCGGCTTCAAACAGCTCGAATCGCCTTACACCAAGAGCACGTTTTGCCGCAAGTGCGGCGAGTACTACGAACCGGGGAAGGCCAAGCCAGTCCTGCGCAATGAGCGTCCGTCGCTCTTTGCGCGGGTCGGGAAATTTCTCGCGGGCAAAAAGACGCGCGAGATCACCTGTTTTGACTGCGGTGCGGTCCAGACGGTCAGCAGCTCGTCCACATCGAGCATCTGCCCCCAGTGCAGCGCGTACATCGACCTGAGCGACTTTAAGATCAACACGGCGTTCAGCCGGATGGTCCAGACGCAGGGAACGGTCACCATTGGGGCCAAGGCGGATGTCACCAGCTCCAAGGTGGCCTGCCGCGAGGCCGTTGTGGAAGGGAAGCTGCGTGGCAACCTCTTCTGCACGGGCACGGCGACGATCCAATACAAGGGGAAGATTTCCGGTTCGGTGGAAGCCCGGCATATCCTGGTCGCCAAACGCTCCGAGGTGGAGTTCGTGCGGGTGGTCAAGGGGAAGTCGATGGAGATCGCCGGGAAGGTTTCGGCCAATCTCCACATTGACGGAAAGGTGAAAATCACCAAGCGCGGCCGGCTGGAAGGGACGGTCTATGCCAAGGGGATCGTGGTGGAAAAGGGGGGCGTTTTTTTAGGCGAACTGGTGATCGGCCAGTCTTCTTTTGTGCAGCAGGAACTCACCGCCGCAGCGCATCCGGCCCCGAAAAATGGCGGGAAACAGGCTTCCAAACCGGCCAAGTCCCGGCCAGAGGATGGGCAGGAAGATCTGCCGTTGGGGATCTGATTTCTTCTACAACGGGGGCGGCACGGAAAGATCCTCGCCCGGCGAGACGGGGCGCCAGGTGCGCAGGATGTCCCAGGAAAGGGAGGATGCACGTTCAAACTCGGCGGAGGGGGCGTGCGTGACCAGGAGAATTTGCTGGCTGGAGCCGAGATTCAGGAAGGTGACGGATTGGAGGAAGGATCTCCCCGGGAGTTTGTAGGAGAGGGTGTAGCGGTAGCTGCTCCAGTCGTTGAAGGGGAACGGGTCGGCGGTTTCTTCCTGAAGAGCTATATCAGTGGCGCCGGTGGGAGCACATTGTAGAGCGTGGCGGCGGTAGGTTTGCAGCGCGGGGCCGTTGAAGGGGGGCTGCTGTGCGAAGGGGGATGCCTTCATCTGGAAGGAGGCTTCCGGGAAGTCGCGGAAGTAAAAAACGGTTTCGCCGGGACCGCCGGAGGCTGCCGTGACACCGCCAGGGAGGGTGACGGTGTATTGGGTTTCGCCGTCGCGGAAGGTGGGGATGTGCTCGGCTTGGCCTTTGGTGATGCGGGTGATGAAATGCGGGGTGAGGTCGAAGGCCGGTGCGGAAGGGGCGACCAGGCAGCAGCAGAGCAGGAGGGCTGGCAGGATGGGTTTCATTGGGCGGTGCGCGGGGGAGAAAATCAGTATTTCGACCAGATGCCGCGGCTGAGCACGACGGCGTTCACGGAGCCGGGCGGGGATTTGGTGGAGAAATTGGTGTCGAAGTTGTACCGGCGGGTAGGGGCGTTGTAGTAGGTGCCCGGAGTTTGCCAGGTTTTGGTGACGCTTTTGCTGGGGAACAGCTCCACCATGGACCCGTAGTAGGTGCAGTATTTGCTCGTCCAGCTTTCCAGGAAGCGGGGGTAGTTGACGGCGCCGCCGGAGAAACTGCCGCTGCCGGAGCTGAGGTAGCCGCCCAGCAGGGCGACGTTGTAGGTGGTGTTGGCGGCGGTTCGATTGCTCAGGGTGGAGGAGGATTTGGAGTCTGTCCAGGCGCTGGAAAGCAAGGTGACGGCATCGGCGACGATGGAGGTCGGATAGCTGGTGTAGCCGGCGACGGTGTTGCTGGAGGTGGTGGTGGAACTGGAACCGTTGGAGGGGACGGTGGTGCCGGTGCCGCCGGTATTGAAGTCGCCCTGGACGTACATGGGGTTGAGGCTGGCAATGGTCAGGCCATCGGTGTCGGTGATGGTGGAGCCGTTCAGGATCCGTACGGCGTTGATGGAGGAACTGGTGGAGGAATCGTAAATGTAGATCACGTCGGAAAACCCATTGACGTAGCCTGAGGTGCCGGAGACGCCCAAGATGGCTGTTTGGAGCTTGGAAAGATCGACGTCCACGACGTTCACATTGGCTTGCTCCCGGGCATCGTAGAGATGGCTTGTTCCAGAAAGTGCGCTGGACCCTGAAGTGCTGAGTTTCTTGCTGAGGGCGGCGGCGAAGGCGTTGACGGCGGCGGTTCCCGTGGTCAGCGTGGCGCCGGAGCCCACGGCGATCAACGTGGTTTTGCCGCTGACGGGGACGGGCAGGTGGGTGGTGGAATTCAGGGTGGTCAGCCCAATGGTGGAGGAGCTGACGTTGGTTCCGGTGACTTGGATGATGACGCCGCCGGTGCTGCCGGTTTGATTCTCGGTGTTGGCCGCCGTGTTGTAGAGGCGCCGCTTGCTGATGGCGTCGGGATCGGTGTAGGTGCCGCTGATGCTGGGCGGCTCGATGAGTTCATGGTAGCCGTTGGTGACGTTGGGATTGGTGCTGTTGGTGGGATCGGAGAAGACGGCGTCCAGGTCCGGGCCCAAGGGCCAGATGGTGGAGACTTGCTGGAGTTGAACGGTTTGGCCGCCGTTGGCCCAGGTGGGAGGGTTCAAGTTGCCAAGGTCGTAGTTGGAGCCTACCGCGCCGGGCGGTTCCTTGGTGGAGTAGGTGCTTCCGGAATAGGTGGCCTGGCCGTAGATGGACAGGTCGGTGGAACTGGTGACCGAGAGATACAGGTTTTGGTTGGTGTGGATGAGGCCTTTGAGGGAAATGGTGGCGGGGTTGTAGATTTCCAGGTCGTTCTGAAAGAAGAACATGCACTGGAAGAGGGGAACTTCTGTGTAGTGGAAGAGCCGCCGGGCTCCCGCGACGGGGCCGTTGCTGCCGCTATTGGCCGGGGTCATCTTGACGGTGGCGGCGTAGGTGTAGGTGCGCCCCCACCAACCGGGGTAGCCGGGGACGGTGCTGATGACGGGATCGGGGTTGCTGCCGGAGAGGACGGGGGTGCCGTATTTGGTCAGCGCGGTCAAGGTGAGCGCCCCGTCGGAGGTGTAGACGAAGCCGGGGGTGCTGCTGCTGCTGGGAAAGCTGGGGGGGGTGATGGCAAGGTCGGCGGTGGTGCAGAGAAGGTCGTGCTTGGCGGCGATCCGTTTGAGCCAGACGGCGTAGGCGTATTCGATGGTGCCGTTGGCCGCCGCCTGTGCTCCCTGGTACTGGCGGCTGCGATCGGTGATTTTCGCCACGGTGGAAGTCTCCGACATGACCATTTCGACGAGGATGACGGCGACCAAAAGGATGAGCAGGGCGATCAAGAGCGCGTTGCCTCTGGTCTTTTGGAGCATGGAGGGAAGCATAAGCTAGGGAAGGGATTTGAGTTGGATGAGGGAGCTAAGGCCCATAAAGGTGGCAAAGCCGTCGTATTGTTTGTTGCCCGCGCCGGTGCCGGTGCCAAAGTAGTTGCCGAATTCGGAAGAATTAAAGCTCAGGGTGACGCCGATGAAGGAGGCGCTGTTGAGGGAGACGATCGAGAAACAGGAGGGAGTAGTGGGGTCAAGCTCCGTGGTGAGCGTGGTGTAATTGCTGCCGGTGCTGATGGTGTTGGTGCCCGTGCTGATGTACGGCTGCAGCATGCCCATTTCGGTTTTGGAGTTGCGGATGGAGATCAGAAACGCGGTGGGCCTCATGAGGGAGGTGGACCAGGAGACGGGGTTGATGCCGGTGTTGTCGGTCTGGTATTGGATGCCGCTGACGGTGTTGCCGTTTTCTGCACTATCTTTGAGGGGGGGCGTCAAGGGGATGGCGTAGGTCTGCAGGGTCCCGCTGGAGCCGATCAATGTGGCGGAGCCGCTGACGGTCGCCCAGACTTGATAGCCGCTGCCGCTGAGAAGGGCTGTGGTTTTGATGAGCAGCTTGTCGCCGGGTTGCGGAAGCGGCACGGGAACTTGTGCCTGGGTGTCCAGTTGGATGCTGAGGGAGGTGGCGCTGCCGGAAAGCCCGGCGGTGCCGGTGATCAGCGTCAGATAGGGCCCGCCGACGTAGCTGTAAAATTTGATGCCGGCTCCGGTGCCGGTGACGGTGCCTTGGGAACCCGAGACGACGGGGATGAGCCCGGAGGCGGTGGCGGCGGTCCCGGTCAGGGAGAGTGTGCCGGTGACGTTGGCGCCGGTGCTGTCGATGGGGATGGGGATGGTGTAGGCTTGCTGCAAAAGCGACTGGATCTTATCCAGGGTGAGGTGGGCGGCGGCGCCGGTGGTGTTTGTGGCGACGTTTTTAAAAGTAAGGGTCTTGGCGCAATAGATGAGGCCGTAGAGGCCGGTCATCAGCAGCAAAAAGGCCGCCGAGGCGACAAGGATTTCGAGCAGCGTGTGACCAGAGTGGGAGGAGTGGTTCATTGGGAATCCGCCGACCGGAGGGTGGTTTCGGAATAGGAGTAAGGGATGTTCAGGTAATTGTAATCGATCTGGAAGGTGACGCGCTGGACGATGACGGAGGGGTCGGAGGCCGTGCCAGAAACGGTGACGGGTTCCGAGGTGACGATCCGCCGCAGGGTTCCGCTGACAAGGATGTTGGTGCCGCTGCGCAAAAGCTGGATGTTTTCCGTCGGCGCGCCTCCATCGTCGTCACAGACGACGCCCGTGCCTGAGGTGACCGCCAGGATGGTGGGAGTGGAGGTGGAGCCGGTGAAGGCGACGCCGGAGGCGGCGTCGATGTTGCGCTGAACGATGGCGCGGGCGTTGGTGAGCAGGCGCGCCCGCGCGGCGAAGCGCTGGCTGACAATGAGGCTGTTGAGGATGGCAAACCCCATGAAGATGGAAACCATCATGCCGAAGGCGATTTCCACCAGTGTAAAACCGCGATCCCGGCGCGGCGGGTGGCGCCAGGCCCCCAGGGGGATGCCGGGAGGGGGAGGGAATGGGGCGGCAGGACTCATAAACAAAAGCGACATTGATAAATATAGCATTCTTTGTGCCATTCCAAGCGCTCTTGGAGGGGGGCCGGAAGGCGGGTGCGGCATCGCGGGGCTTGCTTCGGGCGGGGGGGATGCGTAAGCTCAGAGACTCAATCCTTTTTCACCCCCTTTTTATCCGTGCGCGCATATCTTGATCTCCTCCGTCTGGTTCTTGAAGAAGGCAAGGGCAAATCCGACCGGACCGGCACGGGGACGATCTCGCTTTTCGGGGCCCAGGCGCGGTTCAATCTGCGGGAAACCTTCCCCCTGTTGACGACCAAGAAGCTCCACTTGAAGTCGATCATCCACGAACTGCTCTGGTTTTTACGCGGGGAGACGAATATCCGTTCGCTCCAGGAGGCCGGGGTGAGCATTTGGGACGAGTGGGCCGACGCGGAGGGGAACCTGGGCCGCGTTTACGGTGCGCAATGGTGCGACTGGCGCACCGCCGACGGGCGTTCCATCAACCAGATCGACGGGGTGATCGAGCAGATCCGGCGGACCCCGGACAGCCGCCGCCTGATAGTGAGCGCGTGGAACCCGGGGGAGATCGAGACGATGAAGCTGCCGCCGTGCCATGTGCTTTTCCAGTTTTACGTGCAGGAAGGCGTGCTCTCCTGCCAGCTTTACCAGCGGAGCGCGGATCTCTTTCTGGGCGTGCCGTTCAACATCGCCTCCTATGCGTTGCTGACGTTGATGGTGGCGCAGGTTTGCGGGCTGCAACCCGGCGATTTTGTCCACACTTTCGGCGATTTGCACCTGTATTCGAACCACTTGGAGCAGGTGCAACTCCAACTTTCCCGCGAGCCCAGGCCGCTGCCCACCATGACGCTCAACCCGGCGGTGCGCAATATTCACGATTTCCGCTATGAGGATTTCACCCTCAGCGGTTACAACCCCTACCCGGGGATCAAAGCCCCCGTGGCCGTGTAGAGAAGCGTTTGCCATGAACGACCAGCCGCCTCAACTGAAAGCCATCGCCGCCATGGCGCGCAATCGGGTGATCGGGCGCGGCGGGGTCATCCCGTGGCGCATCTCCGACGAACTCCGCTGGTTCAAGCGGGCCACAACGGGGCACACGGTGCTGATGGGCCGCAAGACCTACCAGTCGCTGGGGAAGCCGCTGCCGAACCGCCGCAATCTCGTGGTGACGCGCGGGCTGGAGATGGAGGGAGTGGAGGTGATTCGTGATTTGGCCGCGTTTGATCCGGCGCGGTATGCGGCGCCGGGAACCGATGTGTTTGTGATTGGCGGGGCGGAGATTTATAGTCAACTTTTGCCGCGTTGCGCGGAATTGCTGCTGACGCTGCTGCCCGGCGAGGTGGAAGGGGATGCGCACTTCCCGGCGTTTGAGGATCTCTTTATTTTCCGCGAGACAGTCTTGGTTCACCCGGAGTTCGAGGTACGCCGCTATCTCCGCATCAAAGGATAAGTTGCCATGAACTTGTTGGACCAATGCAGCGTGTTGATTACCGGAGCGTCGTCCGGCCTGGGCAGAGAGTTTGCCCGGCAGCTCGCCCCGCGAGCGGCGGCGCTCGTTTTGGTGGCCCGCCGGGCGGAACGCCTGGAGGTGTTGAAAAACGAATTGGAGCGCCCCGGCCTGACGATCCACTGCTGCCAGGCGGATCTCTCCGACCGCGCGGAGGTGGAAGGCCTCATTGCCTGGCTTGCCAGCGCGGGAGTGCCGCTCAATTTCCTGATCAACAATGCCGGAGTGGGGGATCACGGCCGGTTTGAAACGGGCGAATGGGAACGCGTCCGGCAGATGCTGGATGTGAATATCGGCGCGTTGACCCGGCTGACCCATGCGCTGCTGCCGATGCTGAAGGCGCAGGCGGGCGCGGCCATTTTGAATGTCTCGTCGGTGGCGAGTTTTTTCCCGATCCCGAAGATGGCGGTGTACGCGGCCACGAAGGCGTATGTCAGCAGTTTTTCCGAAGGGATCCGGGCGGAATTGCGTGGCTCGGGCGTGCGGGTGACGACGCTTTGCCCCGGCCCCGTCTTCACGGAGTTCGGCCGGGTGGCGGAACGGGCGGAGGCCCCGGAGGCGTTGCGTGCGCCGGATCATCTCCGGGTGTCGGCTCAAAAGGTGGTCGCCGATGCGTTGCGGGCGGTGGAAGCGGACCGCGCGCGGGTGATTCCGGGCTGCCTGGTGGCGTTGACGGCGGCGGCCGTGGCGGCGCTGCCGCTGGCGATCCTGCGCTACGGGCTGAACAAGCGCGGACGCTAGTGTGGTGAGTGATAAATTCGCGTCATAATTCCGGCCTCTTTTTCAATTTTTCGGCGTTGCTCAATCGGTCGGTATCTTCAGATACCGCCCTCATTCGCGCCTTGAAAAATCAAAAAATTGTCTCGGACTTATTTAGCGAATTTATCTTTCACCACACTAGTGTCCTGTCAGGGAAGCGAGAAGAGAGATTTAAAGAAAAGGGGGAGGCCTGGGCAGCATCAAAGGGGACGGTTCCGAGGGGGGCGATGAAGGGGGGCTGGGGAAGCCCGGAAACAATTTCCTATACGATTGGAGGGGCCGGGCGGGCTGATCCATTAACGAATCGCAAGGCCAAAGCGGTCCGGTGGTCCGAAAACGACCATAGAAGGAAATGATATGAAACTAAAAATACAATGGGTAGCGGTTCTTATTACGGTTGCTTCGGCAGGCCTGGCGATGGGATGCGGATGCTCCACGGAAAGAGTCCGGCTGGCGCCGGTCCGGGAGCAAATCATCGAGCGCAACGCCTGCGCCATCAATCAACCGGTGGTCAGCAGCCGCACGGCTTACGTGCCGGAATGTCCGTCATGTTACTGGGTCCCTCCCTCGACCTCGAATCCAGCCTACGTGATCGGTAATGTGCTGACCGCCCCGCTCAGGCTGATCACCGGTCGCTCCCTGGGGCAGCCGGACGTTGTGGCCTCTCACAGCTATCTCGAACCGGTGGGTGAAAGAGTCGCCACCGTGACGACCAGCTCGAAGAGCCACTTCAACAAATGCGGGCAGTTGACAAAGAAAGTTACCATCCGCAGCGACTCGATGCTGATGCCGGTGGGCGAGCGGCTTACAACCGTGAAGTTCATCCGCACCAAGCCCTTGCTGATGCCGGCGGGCGAGCAGATCACGACGATCCGGCATATCGAGATGAAGCCGGTGATGGAGCCCGTGGGTGAAAATACGATCATCCGGACTTACTCTCATCCGGCGTGGTGTGACTAAAGGCACTCCGTAATATTCAACAGTTAAAGAAAGGAAATGCCGCGGCCGGGGAAGATCTGATTTTCTCCGGCCGCCCTTTTCACGGCTGGAGACTTCGCCTCTCATACCAAATCTTCTCAATTTCAGGACCTTATGACTTGGTCTTTTCGCGCGGAGTTATCTACAGATAGCGCCTCCCCCTTCCGCCTTGCTCCGCACAAAAATCCCGACGTCCTAAAGTCCAATAGGAGATCCCCCGGCTTTGCCGGGGAGAAGAGTGAAATCAAAGAACAAAAACCGGTTCATCGCGGAAGTACCGCGCTAGCACCCTGTCGGACTTAAAATCTTCGCAGTCGGCAATTTGAGTTTACCGGGCGAAAATTTTGGAAATCGAAATTTGTTTGTGCTGTTTTTGGGTTGGTCTGATTCGAGAGGGCTTGGGCGGATTGGCGGCTTGAATGGGGCCTCGGAGCTGGATTGAGGGGGACAGATGGGTTCAGGAGGTGGTCAGGCGCGCGCCTATTGTGAAAAGCCGCTTGAGGTTGTAGGCGAGTGTGACCAGCGTCCATTCCAGGGAGACTTTTGAGAGCCCTCGCATGGAAAATCGCCGGAAGCCCATCGCTCCTTCCGCACCGGGCGGCCACGTTTTCGTAAGTCGAACGCTTGATCTGCCGACTTGAAAAGACGCCCGTGGCATCACTGTAAACCAGCAACCCAAGAAGCGTTGCGGGCGGGTATTGCTGGCTTCCCGTCCCCCGCTCCGAAAACTCAAGAGGAAAGGCGGTACATTTCCAGGGCGACCGCGCGTTCCCGGGCGTGATCGAGCAGCGGGGGCGGGTATCCCGGCGCGAGCCGCGCGCCGGGGGCGGGCGGTTTGGCGAGGGCGCGGGCGGGGACGCCTCGCAGCTCCGGCACCCAAGTCTTGATGTAGGCCCCGTCGGGGTCGAACCGGGCGCTTTGCGTCCACGGGTTCTGGATGCGGAAGTAAGGGGCGGCGTCCGCGCCGGTGCCCGCGCTCCATTGCCAGCCGCCGTTGTTGGAGGCGATCTCGCCGTCCGCCAGGCGTTGCATAAAGAACGCCTCTCCCAGCCGCCAGTCCAGGTGCAGGTCTTTGGTGAGGAACATGGCGACGATCATGCGCACCCGGTTGTGCATCCAGCCGGTGGCGGCGAGCTGGCGCATCCCGGCGTCCACGATGGGGAAGCCGGTGGTCCCTTCACACCAGCGCTGGAAGTCCGGCCCCGGCTTGCGCCAGCGGACGGCGCGGAAGCGGGGTTGAAACTCCCGGTCCAACACTTCCGGAGAGTGCCACAGCAGCGCCATGTAAAATTCGCGCCAGATCAACTCGCCCAGGAACTTGCGCGGGCCTTCGCGCAGCGGGGCGGTGGGGGCGTTTGTGGTGGCCTCGCGGCAGCGCTGCGCGAGCGAGCGTGCGGAGAGCGCCCCCCAGCGTAGCGCGGTGGAAAGCCGGGAGGTCGCGTCGAGCGCGGGGAGGTCGCGTTCTTCGGCGTAATGGAACACGGCATCGCGGAAGAACGCTTCCATCCGGCGGCGTGCCGCTGGTTCGCCCAACGCGGGCAGCGTGAGCCCGGAGGCGTCCAGCCCCCAGTCGGCGGGCGCCGGCAGCGGGAGCGAGCGGAGCGCGGCGGGAACCGGAGCGAACCGACCGGGCGCGGGGAGCGTCGCGGGCGGCTCCAGGCGCAGCCAGGCGCGGGCGTAGGGGGTAAAAACCCGGAATGGCTGGCCGGTTTGCGTCAATACCGCGCCTGGGGGGAACACGGTGACCTCGTCAAAGCCGGTCACGCGGATGCCGAGCTGGCGCGCCATCGCCTCCACGCGCGCCTCCAGCGCCCGGCCCGCCGGGTCGGGGCTCCGGTTAAAAGTAAGGGAGGACGCCCCGGTTTCGAGCAAGAGCGCTTCCAGTTCCGCGGCGGCATCCCCCCGGCGCAGGACGAGGCGGCTGCCGCGCGCCTCCAGCCCGGCGGCAAGCGCGCGCAGGCTGCCGCAGAGCGCGGCCTGCCGGGGAGCCCCGCTCCAGCGGTGCGCGCCGTGCCATGCGCTCAGGATGAAAGCAGGGAGGACGCGGCCGCCGCTCTCCCGATGGGCCGCGTGGAGCGCCGGGTTGTCCGCGAGCCGCAAATCGCGCCGGAACCAGTGGAGAATGGGCATCTTGAAGGGAGGCTGTTTCGAGTTTGCCATGGATTTCCCGCGCCGTATACTCGGGAATAGCGTTTCCTCTTGTGACCAACCCACCCGAACCACCAGCTCCCTCCGCTCCGATTCCCGCGCTCGGCATCATTGCCGGGAACGGCGTTTACCCGTTTGCCCTGGCGAAAGCGGCCCGCGCGGCCGGGGTCCCGCGCATCGCCGCGGCGGCGTTTGAGGGAGAGACGGACCCGGCGCTGGTCGGCCTGGTGGACGAGATCGAGTGGATGCGCGTGGGCCAGTTGGGGCGGATGCTGCGGACGTTTTCGTCACGCAAGATCGCCCACGCCATCATGGCCGGGCAGATCGCACCGGGCAATCTCTTCAACCTGAGGCCCGACCTGAAAGCCTTCCTTTTGCTGGCGCGCCTGCGGGAGCGCAACGCGGAGACGATCTTCGGGGCCATCGGCGACGAACTCGCCAAGGTGGGCGTGGAGTTGCTGCCCGCCACAACGTTTATGCAGGCGCACCTCGCCGCCCCGGGCGTCTTCGCCGGGCCGCGCCTTTCGCGCCGCGAGGAAACGGACGTCCGGTTCGGGTTCGGCATCGCCAAGGATGTCAGCCGCCTGGACATCGGCCAGACGGTCGTGGTCAAGGGGGGCACCGTGCTGGCCGTGGAGGGCTTTGACGGGACCAATGCGACAATCCGGCGCGGCGGCCAGCTCGGCAAGGAGGGGGCGGTCGTGGTCAAGGTTTCCAAGCCGAACCAGGATTTCCGCTTCGACGTTCCCGTGATCGGCCCCCTGACGCTGGAAAGCGCTGCCGAGGGGCAAGTCCGCGTGATCGCCGTGGAAGCCGGGCGCACGCTGGTGATGGAGCGGGAGCGGGTGGAGGAACTGGCCGCCTGCCATAAGATCTCGCTCTATGGGATGGGCGAGTAGCTACTCCGGGAGTTCATCCCCCAGGCGGCGGTCCGGCACGAGGTAGCGGGTGACGTAATCGTGGACGGCCTCGGCCAGCGTTGTGATGGGGCGGTCATAGCCCGCCGCGCGCACTTTGCCGATGTTGGCTTGCGTGAAATACTGGTATTTGCCGCGCAGCGCCTCGGGCATGTCGATGTATTCGATGCGGGGCGGAAGCCCGAGGGCCGAGAAGACGGCCCGGGCGAGTTCGTTCCACGAGTGGGCCTCGCCGGAGCCGACGTTGAAGAGCCCGTTTGCGCGGGTTGTGGCGGCCAGGTGGAGGGTGATCGCCACGGCGTCCTTTACGTAAAGGAAATCGCGTTTCTGCTCGCCGTCGGCAAAGTCCGGCCGATGGCTCTTGAAGAGCCGGATCAGCCCGCTTTCGCGCACTTGAGCCGTGCTCTTGTGGACGAGGCTGCGCATGTCCCCCTTGTGGTCTTCGTTGGGGCCGAAGACGTTGAAATACTTCAACCCCACCAGGTGTTCCAGCCAGCCGCGCCGCTGCGCGTAGAGGTCGAAGAGCTGCTTGGAGTAGCCATACATGTTCAGCGGGCGCAGGCGCGCGATCTCTGCCAGGGTGTCCTCCATCCCGGCGCTGCCGTCGCCGTAGGTGGCGGCGGAGGAGGCATAGACAAAGCGGGTTCCGTTCTCCAGAGCCCACCCGGCGAGGTCTTTTGTGAACTCGAAGTTGTTCCGGGCGAGGTAGGTCGCGTCCTTTTCCGTCGTGGCGGAGCAGGCCCCGAGGTGCAGCGCCACGTCAAATTTCCCAAGCGCGCCGCCCTGCAAGCGCGGACGAAGGTCGTCGGCCTCCAGGTAATCCTCAAAGCGCAGCGGCGTCAGGTTGCGCCATTTTTCGCCGGTGCCCAGGAAGTCGGCGATGACGATCCGCTCGCAGCCGCGCCGGTTGAGTTCCCACGCCAGCGCGCTGCCGATAAAGCCTGCGCCGCCGGTGATGAGGATGCGAGTGGAAGGGGTGAAGAAGGGAGCGCTCATACGAAATATTATTGACCCAAAACGTAGGCGAAGAGCAGCGGCGCGACAATGGAGGCGTCGGATTCGATGATGAACTTCGGCGTATCGGCATGCAGCTTGCCCCAGGTGATCTTCTCGTTGGGCACCGCGCCCGAGTAGCTGCCGTAGCTGGTCGTTGAATCGCTGATCTGGCAGAAATACCCCCAGAGCGGCACGTCCGGGCGGCGCAAATCCTGGTGCAGCATCGGCACCACGCAGATCGGGAAGTCGCCCGCGATGCCGCCGGCGATCTGGAAGAACCCGATGCTCTGCTGCGCGGCCGTTTTCTGATACCAATCCGCCAGCATCATCATGGTTTCGATCCCCGTGCGCACCGTGTGCACATTTTTGACATCGCCGCTGATGCAGTGGCCGGTGTACATATTGCCGAGGGTCGAGTCCTCCCAACCCGGCACGAAGATGGGCAGATTTCGCTCCGCCGCCGCGAGCAGCCAACTGTTGCGGGGATCGATCTGGTAGGATTTTTCCAATTCCCCGCTCAGGAGGATGCGGTACATAAACTCATAGGGGAAATAGCGTTCGCCCTTGGCGTCGGCATCCATCCATTGGGCCAGCACCACCTTTTCGATCCGGCGCATCGCCTCCTCTTCCGGGATGCACGTGTCGGTGACGCGGTTGAGATGGCGGGCCAGGAGCGCTTGTTCGTCCTGCGGCGTCAGGTCGCGGTAATGCGGGACGCGGACGTAGTGATCGTGGGCCACGAGGTTGAATACATCTTCCTCCAGGTTGGCCCCGGTGCAGCAAATCCCGTGGATTTTGCCCTGGCGGATCATTTCCGCGAGCGAAATGCCCAATTCCGCCGTGCTCATTGCCCCGGCGATGGTGACAAACATCGCGCCGCCCTTGTCGAGGTGCGCGCGGTAGCCGTCTGCCGCATCCTTGAGCGCCGCCGCGTTGAAGTGGCGGAAATGTTTGGTGATAAAAGCGGAGATGGGGCCTTGCGCCGCGGAATCGAGGGATGATTGCATGACAATGTCGTGGGTTTGAGGAGTGCTGTCTTGCGGGCCTTCCACAAAAGAAAAGCCACGCGCTGGGAGCTACGAGCTTTTTGGGCCCGCCATCGCTCCCGCCAATGGCTTCGCAAAGGACTATCGTTGCGGTAAGTGGCTGTCAAGCGTGCGGGGGAGGGGGCAGAGCTCACGCCTCTAAAGTCCAAAAGGAGACCCCCTGGCTCTGGCGGGGAGGCTCCCAGAGTTTGACTTATTGTGAGGCCTTCCTGTTCGGTGGTTTTGAGCCGCTCAAAGCTACAAAACCAACGAACAAAGGAAGGCCACAACAGTTTGAGCCATACCAGATGGCAGTGCAAATATCACGCCGTATTCATCCCGAAATGCCGAAGAAAGCGTACATTCGCCAACGACAAAGCGACCGGAATGCTGGCCTCCAGCGAAAATCGGATGTAGGTGCAGTGCCACCTGGTGCCAGCAAAACCGCCAAAAAGGCCCTTTTTAGCTGCTCAAATCGGAATTTTGCCTCCAAATTCCGTTTTGTTTAACAAAGGTTCTTCTCTGTTTTCAGTGGGTAGAACTGGTAAAAGGACGGGGTGACGCCAGAAAAATTATTTCACGAGCTTTTAGGCCTGGGACTGAACTGGAAGGTAGAGGAGTGCGAATTTAAGCGTGAGGAAGGGGTGGTTTGTCTGCGGATACGCGAGACGGAGCATCTTTGGGAGATTGAACGCTGCCCCGAAAGTGGCGGGAGGGTGAAGTGCTACGATCATGTGGAGGAGATGGTTTGGCGACATCTCAACGTTTTCGAGCACAAGTGCGAGATTCGGTGTCGGTTGCCGCGAGGGCGATGTGAAAGCAATGGGAAAGTTTACCGGGTGAAGCCGCCGTGGGAGGGTTTGAGCAAACACTTCACGAAAGCCTTTGAAGCGATGGCGCTGCTGGGCCCGGGCCGGATCTGGGGCTTCTGGGATAGTCGTAAAAAACTGGGCGGTGTTTTCTTGGAGGAATCACCGCCTCCATTCCTTGAGCCTGGGCTGGAGCGACAATGGCGTC
>SESF01029731.1_pt1 | contig 22026 bp, 18 predicted proteins | sample 3171521 | NCBI WGS metagenome assembly SESF01 (sample SAMN10866945, study PRJNA518727) | freshwater metagenome | biome: subpolar coniferous forest; feature: holomictic lake; material: water; isolation source: holomictic Lake 227, 6 m and 8 m depth | place: Canada: near Kenora, Ontario | collected...
AAGTGTAAACTTCGGGCTAAGCATTCGCGCTGCAATGCGACAAATGGCCGGTTGCCAGCACCGCCGAGGACTGCCACAGTATCGGCCGGGACGGTGGTCGGTGTCCGCGAAGGAGGCTCCGATGTGGTGGGAAGCCGCGGTGGCTGAAATGCCCTGTCAGCATGCGTTGGTGACCGCGGTCGCGGTCCACGAGAATCTTACGCCGGTGGTCGCCCGCCACAAGGTTGCGGCCCTGCTCGGCGAGAGCTGGGGCCCCCCGCGATCCGCCAGATGATCCAGGACGAAATCGATCGCGCCGCGACCACCGGTCGCTGGCCAGATATCGACACGCTGATCGAAACCTATCAGTGGTGCTGCGAAAATCTGCCCGCCGGTTCCGACCGGCGCCAGCAGTTCCGTCACTAAAGCGGCGGCCAAACCCCACCGGGCTGGCGCCCGGCGGTCTTGGCGACCAGCCGGCACGGCCGCACCCACCAGTCGGGGTGCGGGGCGGCGAGGGCTGCGGCGGCGCGGCCGGCGGCGGCATCGTCGGGGTAGAGGGCAAAACAGGTGGCGCCGCTGCCCGAGAGGCGGGCGAGCAGGCAATCATCGGTCGCGGCCAGCGCCGCCAGCACCTCGGCGATCACCGGCGCGACCAGGATCGCGGCTTCGGTGAGGTCGTTGCGGCGCTGCGAGAGGGCATCGGCCAGGGCGGCGACGCTGGCGGGCGGCTGGGTCAGGCGCGCCGGCCAGGAATAGAGCGGGGCGCGGTTGCGGAACACTGCCGGGGTCGGCACCGCGACACCGGGATTGACCAGCAGCGCCGGGCAGTCGGGCAGGGGCGGCGCCGGGCTGAGAATGTCGCCGATGCCGGCGAAGTAGGCGGCGCGGCCCTCAAGACAGACCGGCACGTCGGCGCCGAGCCGGGCGGCGAGCGCGAAGAGGTCGGGGGCGCCGGCATCGGCACCCCAGAGCCGGCAGAGCGCGATGAGACAGGCGGCGGCATCGGCCGAGCCACCGCCGATGCCCGAGGCGATGGGCAGCCGCTTGGTCAGGGTGATCGCGACGGCCGGCGGCCGGCCGAGCAGGGCCGCCAGCGCCAGCGCCGCCTTGATCACCAGATTGCCGGCCGGCGGCTCGGCGGCGAGACTGGCCGCGAACGGGCCATCGATGTGCAGCGACGGCGTCTCGGCCCCGGGCCGGGCGGCGATGGTCAGGCTGTCGGCCTCGGTGGCGAACATCACCAGACTGTCCAGGTCGTGATAGCCGGAGTCGCGGCGGCCGACGACATGGAGGTAGAGGTTGATCTTGGCGGGGGCCTCGATGCAGACCTCAGGCACGGCGGTGCTGTCGATCATGGGCGAAGGGGCTTTCCGGCGCAGGGTGTCTCGTCAGTCGATACTACGCTATGGAACGGCGCGGGTCCTTATCGATTTGCGGTCAATTTCTCCCGCGGGCAGAGTTGCCGGCGGGCCGGACCAACCTCCGGCTCAGTGCTCGCGCTCCTTGAGCTTCTTGGTCACGGTTTCGGTCAGTTCGGGCTCATCGGCATTCTGGAGGGCGCGGCGCCACTGGAAGAGCGCCTCGGTGCGGCGCCCGGCCGCCCAGTAGGCGTCGCCGAGATGATCGTTGATGGTGGGATCGAGCGGCTTCAGCTCGATGGCATGTTCGAGCCGGGCGACGGCGCCGCCGGTGTCGCCCATGCGGAACAACGCCCAGCCGAGACTGTCGACGATGTAGCCATCCTGGGGGCGCAGGGCGACGGCCCGTTCGATCATGGTCTTGGCCCGGGCGACGTTGATCCCCTTGTCGACCCAGGAATAGCCGAGGAAGTTGAGCACGATCGCCTGATCGCCACTGAGGCTGAGCGCGGCTTCCAGGTCTTTTTCCGACTTTTCCCACGGTCCCTGCCGCTCATAGGCGGCGGCGCGGCCATAGAGGATCGGCCAGTGACGCTCCTCCAGCCGCGGAATCCGCTGCAGCGCCCGGCTGTAGGCGTCGATGGCCTGCGGGTATTTCTTGAGTCCCCGTTGCAAATCGCCGAGCCGGATCAGAGGTTCGGCGCGCTCCGGGTGCTGCGCGGCCAGGGCTTCGAGCTGGGTGATGGCGTCGGGGGCGCGCTCGAGGCGGATCAGGGCCTCGGACTCGCGGAGACGCGCGGTCCAGCCGAGCGCGGTGTCGCCCCTGACCTCGCGATAGGGCAGCAGCGCCGCCTCGAAATGGCCGCGGCTGGCCAGAACGTCGCCGACCAGTAACTGGGCCAGGGGAAAGCGCGGCCGCAGCAGCAGGGCCAGCCGGGCATAGACCAGCGACATATCCTCGGAGCCGTCCTGATGCAGCGCCGAGGCGAGGTCGAACAGGCTTTCTGCCATGCCGTCGGTGGCGCTGCCGACCGCGGCTTCGGTCCCGAGGTCGGCTTGCTCGATCAGCGTTGCGGGGTCGGTCAGGGCGCCTTCGCCAAAATCGCGGGCGAAGACGGTGTATAGGGCGCGGGCCTGATCGCCGTGACCGCTGCGGGCAAGAAAGCTGCCGACGATCTGGGCCACCCGCATCGTCGAGGGGCCGCCCTTGAGGGCCAGATCGTACCATTTGGCCGCGGTGTCGCGGTTGCCGGCAACCTCGGCGATCATTGCCCGGTGCAGGGCGTTGAGCACGGACAGGCCCTGGGTCGCGGCCAGCGGCGCCAGCGCCGCCTCGACCATCGCCTCGGTCTGGCCCCGGGCCTGCATCAGCCAGGCGGCGAGCAGCGGCCCGGCATAGCGGGCGACACCCTCGGGGGTGAGGGTGGCCAGGCGCGCCGCCGCCGCCTCGAGTCGGCCCTTGACCACGTCCTCGGCGAACAGCAGCAGCAACGGCACCGACGAGCCGGGCTCGGCCGCCGCCAGCACCCGGGCCAGCGGCAGCGCCTTTTCGAGGTCGCCGTTGCTGAGGTCGAGCAGAAAGGCCCGGCGCAGCAGCCCGGTGTCATCGGGATCGCGGGCGAGGGTGTCCGAGAGGAACCCGGCGGCGGCCTGCCAGTCGTCAACATGCTGGGCGAAGCGCCCGGCGAGATAGCTCCCGGCCCGCGCCGCCGGCAGCGGTCTGACGGCCTCCGGCACCGCCTGGGCGGCCTCCGGGGCGGCAAATACCGAGGGGGCCGCACAGAGACCGAGCAGCGCCGCCGTCCATCCCAGCCATGTCCGCCGCCGCGGCAAACCGAAACGCTCCATCATTCGCCCTTGTCGCTTGGGGCCGCGCCGCTTCCGGGCCGGTCGCCAGTCATGACACGTCCAAGGGTCCGAGGGGAACCCTTAACCGGAGCATATCCGGTTTTCGTCCCGGTGCCCGGGTCAGGCCGGCGGCCTTAATCCGTCCGGCGGACGAAGCTCTCCCAGAGATCGTCGCCGGCACGGCGCACACCGGCGCACTCGAAACGCGCCGCCTGGTTCAGGCCGTCGACCCCGAAGCCCGAGACGGCGGGCAGACCGTCGCCGCCGATCAGCAGCGGCGCCCGGAACCATTCCAGCCGGTCAACGAGGCCGGCGCGCAGCAGCGAGCCGGCCAGCCGGCTGCCGCCTTCGACCAGCACCCGGGTGATGCCGCGGCCGGCCAGCGCCGCCAGCAGCGGTGCCGCGCCGATGGTGCCGGGCGGGCCGCCCGAGAGCGTCAGCAGTTCGACACCGCAGCCGGCGAAGGCCCTGGCGCGGACCGGGTCGGCGTCGTCGCGGCAGGCCAGCCACAGGGACGCCTGCCGGCTGTCGCGCACCAGCCGCGCGGTCAGCGACAGCGACAGATGGCTGTCGGCGACCACCCGCACCGGCGAGCGCTGGCCGAGGCCGGGCAGGCGGCAGGTCAGCTCGGGATCGTCGGCCTGGGCGGTGCCGATGCCGATCAGAATGGCGTCGTGGCGGGCGCGCAGGCCGTGGCTCCAGGCCCGGGCGGTGGCGCCGGTGATCCACTGGCTGACCCCGGTGTGGGTGGCGATCCGGCCATCAAGGGAGGTGGCCAGCTTGAGCGTGACCAGCGGCCGCTGGTGTTCGAGTCGGAGGAAGAAGCCGTGGTTGAGGGCGCGGGCCTCGGCGGCCATCAGGCCAAGCTCGGTTTCGATGCCAGCGGCGCGCAGACGGGCGATGCCCTCGCCCGAAACCCGCGGGTCCGGGTCCTCGCAGGCGATAATGCAGCGCCGGAGTCCGGCCGCGATCAGCGCCCCGGCGCAGGGTGGGGTCTTGCCATGATGGCTGCACGGCTCCAGGCTGACGTAGGCGGTGGCGCCGCGCGCGGCGGCGCCCGCCCGGGCCAGCGCCTCGGTTTCGGCGTGGGGGCGGCCGCCGGGCTGGGTCCAGCCCCGCCCGACCACGACGCCGTCCCGGACGATGACGCAACCGACCGCCGGGTTGGGCCAGACGCTGCCAAGGCCGCGTCCGGCCAGCGCCAGCGCCGCCGCCATGAAGCGCGGCTCGACGGGACCGCTCATCAGTCGCCGGCGGCGGCCAGCGGCTCGGGCAGCAGATTGCCGACGAAGTCGTTGAAATCCGAGGCTTCGCGGAAATCCTTGTAGACCGAGGCGTAGCGGACGTAGGCGACCTGATCGAGCGCCGAGAGATGGGTCATCACCATCTCGCCGATGGTCTTTGACGGAATCTCGTTCTCTCCCGATGATTCCAGCTGGCGGACCAGGGAGTTGACCACCCGGTCGATCCGGTCGGCATCCACCGGCCGCTTGCGCAGCGCCACCCGCATCGAGCGCAGCAATTTATCCCGGTCGAACGGCTCGCGTGCGCCGGCGCTCTTCACCACCGTCAGCTCGCGCAGCTGCACGCGCTCGAAGGTGGTGAAGCGGGCATTGCAGGCCGGACAAAAACGACGTCGCCGGATCGCGGCATTGTCCTCCGTCGGGCGGGAGTCCTTAACCTGGGTATCATCGTTCCCACAGAACGGACAACGCATGGGATCACCTCGCCGCTGTGTGTGGCTTCAAAGGGTGTGATAGATCGGAAAACGCTGACAGAGTGCCTTGACCTGCGCCCGCACCGCCGCTTCCACCGCCGTGTTGTCGCCGGAATTGCTGGCCGCGAGGCCGTCGAGAACCTCGACGATCAATCGCCCGGTCTCCTCGAACTCCCTGATGCCGAAGCCGCGGGTGGTCGCGGCCGGGCTGCCGAGCCGGACGCCCGAGGTGATGGTCGGCTTTTGCGGGTCGAAGGGCACGCCGTTCTTGTTGCAGGTCATGCCGGCGCGCTCCAGGCTGGCCTCGGCGGCCTTGCCGGTCAGGTTTTTCGGCCGCAGATCGACCAGCACGATGTGGCAGTCGGTGCCGCCCGAGACGATGTCGAGGCCGCCGCTCTTGAGCACCGCGGCCAGCGCGCGGGCGTTGTCGAGCACCGCCTGGGCGTAGACCTTGAACTCCGGGCGCAGCGCCTCGCCGAAGGCTACGGCCTTGCCGGCGATGACGTGCATCAGCGGCCCGCCCTGAAGGCCCGGGAACACCGCCGAATTGATCTTCTTGCCGAGATCGGGGTCGTTGGCCAGCACCATGCCGCCGCGCGGGCCGCGCAGGGTCTTGTGGGTGGTGGTGGTGACGATATGGGCGTGGGGGAAGGGGTTGGGGTAGAGACCGGCGGCGATCAACCCGGCATAGTGGGCCATATCGACCATGAACAGGGCGCCGACGCTGTCCGCGATCGCGCGAAAACGGGCGAAATCGATGGCCCGGGGATAGGCCGAGCCACCGGCGATGATCAGTTTCGGCCGGCTCTCCCGGGCCAGACGCTCGACCTCGTCATAGTCGATAAGCGCGTCCTCCTTGCGTACGCCGTACTGCACCGCCTTGAACCATTTGCCCGAGAGATTGGGCGGGGCGCCGTGGGTCAGGTGGCCACCGGCGGCGAGCGACATGCCGAGAATGCAGTCACCGGGCTGGAGCAGGGCCAGCAGCACCGCCTGGTTGGCCTGGGAGCCGGAGCTGGGCTGGACGTTGGCATAGGAGCAACCGAAGAGCTTGCACGCGCGGTCGATGGCCAGCTGCTCGGCGATATCGACGCACTCGCAGCCGCCATAATAGCGTTTGCCGGGATAGCCCTCGGCATATTTGTTGGTCAGCACCGAGCCCTGGGCTTCCAGCACCGCCCGGGAAACGATGTTCTCGGAGGCGATCAGTTCGATCTGGTCCTGCTGACGGGCCAACTCATGGCGAAGCGCCAGGGCCAGTTCGGCGTCGGACTCGGCCAGGGGCGTCGCGAAGAGGCGGCGTGCGTCTTCGGCGAGGGCGCTGGCGGAAGCCGGGAGGGTCATGACGGGCAATCCTGTGATGGTCTCTGGAGGAGGTCTGGGGTCCGGCGGCGGGCGGGAGTCACCCGAGCTTGTCGATGCGCCGCCGGTGGCGTTCGCCGCCATCGAACGGCGTCGAGAGGAAGGTCAGCACACAGTCGCTGGCGGTTTCAAAACTGATGATGCGCGCCCCGAGCGAGATGATGTTGGCGTCGTTGTGGGCGCGGGCCAGCCGGGCCATGGTGGCATCGGTGCAGGTCGCGGCGCGGATGCCGGGAAACCGATTCGCGGCAATGCCGATGCCGATGCCCGAACCGCAAACCAGCACGCCGCGGCCGGCATGGCCGAGCAGGATCGCTTCGGCGACCTTTTCGGCGAAATCCGGATAGTCCACCGAATCCGGGCCGTGGGTCCCGAGGTCGAGAACCTCGAAGCCGCGACTGGTAATCAGCCCGGCAAGCTTCTGTTTCAGGCCGAAGCCGGCGTGATCGGCGGCAATGGCGACAACCTCAGACGACATGGAACCCGAATCCCGAAAATTTGACGACGCCCTGTTTCACAAAACCCTGTTCAGCGCAACCCTGTCCGGCACTGCCCGCACCGTTTGGCCGGACGCTACCACATATCGGCGCGCGCGGCCAGTCTGGCACAAAGCCCTGAAACCTTGACAGCGAAAATGTCGCTCAGGGGCCGCTGCCAAGTCGGTATCCCGGCGCGGATGGCTGTTCTCTCGAAGCGCGAGACCGTCGGGTGGCTCTTTACTGGAGGCCCGAATCCCGGCCGAGTAGCGGTCCGGGGGGATTGGCCAAAGCAGCCGATGCCGTGCCACTACAGTTCGATATTGATGAACGGAGCTGAGCTGGTGTGCATCATTTGCAGCCATTCGGTCTTGTCGGTTGGTTCTGACTTCTCGCCATCCACAATAAAGTCATTAAAGTGGGGCGAAAATTTATTGACAGCCAAATCGAGATATGCCAATCCGGTGCCATCAGTTAATGAAAAATCGGGTGTGCCGCAATGAGTGACCAACTGCATAACGACCTTTCGGAGAACGCGCTGCTGCGGTTGACCGCCGGCATAGTCTCGGCTTACGTCAGCAAGAACGTGCTTCCGGCCCAGCAGATTCCCGAGCTGGTCAATACGGTGTTCTCGTCTTTGACCGGACTGAACAGCGCCCCGCGCGACGCTCAGATTGAGCCGCTGAAGCCGGCGGTTCCGGTGCGCAAGTCGGTCAGTCCCGAGTATATCATTTGCCTCGAAGACGGGAAGAAGCTGAAGATGCTCAAGCGGCATCTGCGCTCGACCTACAACATGTCTCCGGACGAGTATCGGGTGCGCTGGGGCCTGCCGGCCGACTATCCGATGGTTGCGCCCAATTACGCCGCCCAGCGCTCGGAATTCGCCAAGAAGATCGGCCTCGGCCGCAGTTCCGGCCGGCCGGCCCAGCGCCGGGCCAGCTGAGCGGGTCGCCTTGGCTCCGATACTCTTCTATTATTGACAACGGCGCGGATTCTTGACGACGGCGCGGGCCGGGCTCGATTCGAGACCGGCCCGCGCCGTTATTTTTTGCGCCCGGCGGCGATGTGGCGCCAGCCGGTGGTCAGATAGTCCCAGCCGCTGGCCACCGTCAGTACGCCGGCGCCCCAGAGAGTCAGGGCGCCCCAATGGTCGAAGGGCAGCGGGCTGCCCTCGTGACGGCCGAGAATCAGCAGCCCGATCGCGGCCATCTGGACCGCCGTCTTCCACTTGGCCAGCTGGGTCACGGGCAGGCGGACGCCGACCCCGGCCAGAAACTCGCGCAGCCCGGAGATCAGCACCTCGCGCATCAGGATCACCACCGCCGGCACCACCGAGAGGTCGGGCAGGCGGCCGGTGGCCCCAAGCATGAACAGCAGCGCCGCCACCAGCAGCTTGTCGGCGATCGGATCGAGAAAGCGGCCGAACGGCGACTCTTCGTTGAGCCTGCGGGCGAGATAGCCGTCGAGCCAGTCGGTGATCGCGGCGGCAACGAAGAGAGCGAGCAATGCCCAGTCGGCCCAACCCGCCGAGACAAAGAACAGGGCCACGGCCGGCGGAATCGCGGCGATGCGGCCGAGGGTCAGGAGGTTGGGCAGAGACAGGGTCATGGCGGGCCGACAGGATGCGGGGAAGTCAGGTTTGCGCCATCCTACCCCTCGGCGTGAAAAAACTCATAGATTTTCCGGGCCACCGTGGTGTTGACCCCGGGGACCGCCTCGAGATCGGCCAGACCGGCGCGGGCTACGGCGCGGGCGCTGCCGAAATGGAGCAGCAGCGCCTTCTTACGCGCCGGGCCGATGCCGGGGACCTGATCGATCTCGGAGCGGGTCTGGGCTTTGATCCGGCGGTCGCGGTGGGTGCCGATGGCGAAGCGGTGCGCCTCGTCGCGGAGACGTTGCAGATAGTAAAGCACCGGGTCGCGCGGCTCCGGGCTGAAGGGCTCGCGTCCGGCCATGAAGAAGCGCTCGCGCCCGGCGTTGCGCTCGGGGCCTTTGGCGATCGCCGCCACCGCGAGGTCGGCGATGCCGAGCGCGGCCAGCACGTCGAGGGCGACGTTGAGCTGGCCCTGGCCGCCGTCGATCAGCACCAGATCGGGCCAGGAGCCCGACTGGCGCCCCGGGTCCTCCTTGAGCGCGCGGGCAAAGCGCCGGCCGAGCACCTCGCGCATCATGCCGTAATCGTTGCCCATCACGCCGTCGTTGCGAATGGTGAATTTGCGGTAGGCGTTCCGGGTGAAGCCCTCCGGGCCGGCAACGATCATGGCGCCGATGCAGTTGGTGCCCTGGATATGGCTGTTGTCGTAGACCTCGATCCGGCCCGGCGGCCGGGCAAGGGCAAAGAGGCCGGCGACTCCGGCCAGCAACCGGGTCTGGGAGGCGCGCTCGGCCTGGCGGCGGCCCAGTGCCTCCCGGGCGTTGGTGAGCGCGTGCTCGACCGCCCGCCGCTTCTCGCCCCGGGCCGGCACCGCGAGGTCGACCCTGCGCCCGGTGTGCAAGGTCAGGGCCTCGGCGATCAGGGTGCGCTCGGGCGGTTCGTGGCTGAGCAGCACCAGCGGTGGCGCCGGCTTGTTCTCGTAGAACTGGACCAGGAACGAGGCCAGCACCTCCTCGACCGCGAGGCCGCGCTCGTGGCTGGGGAAATAGGCATGGGTGCCGTAGTTGCAGCCGCCGCGGAAAAAGAACAGCTGGACGCAGGTCTGGCCGCCCTCCTGATGGGCGGCGACGACGTCGGCGTCGTCAATGTCCTGAAAATTGATGTCCTGGTGGGCCTGGATCGCGGTCAGCGCCCGGATGCGGTCGCGGTATTGGGCCGCGGTCTCGAAATCGAGCGCCTCGCTGGCCGCCAGCATGGACTCGGCATAACCGGCCTGGATGTCGCGCGAGCGGCCGGAGAGAAAGGCCCGGGCCTGCCCGACCTGAGCCGCGTATTCGGCCACGGTGACCCGGCCGACGCAGGGGGCGGTGCAGCGCTTGATCTGATATTGCAGACAGGGCCGCGAGCGGCCGGCAAACACGGTATCGGTGCAGGTGCGCAGCATGAAGCCGCGCTGCAGTGCCGCCACCGTGCGATTGACCGCGCCCGCCGAAGCGAAGGGGCCAAAATAATCGCCCGGCCGGTTGCGGGCTCCCCGGTGCTTGGTCAGCTGCGGGTGGGGGTGGTCGCCGGCGATCAGGATATGAGGAAAGCTCTTGTCGTCGCGCAGCAGGACATTGTAGCGCGGCAGCAGCCGCTTGATCAGATTGCCCTCGAGCAGCAGAGCCTCGACCTCGGAGTTGGTTATGACAAACTCCATGGTCGCGGTTTCGGCGATCATGCGCTGGATGCGCAGCGGCTGCCGGGCCGGCTGCGTGTAGTTCGCCACCCGCCGCTTCAGGCATTTCGCCTTGCCGACATAAAGCACCGCGCCGCTTTCCCCCAGCATCCGGTAAACCCCCGGCGCCTGGGGCAGGGTGCGCAGATAGCCGCGGATCACGGCGACGCCGTGGGCGAGAGGACCGTCGCCGCGCCGGGATTCGGCGGGGGGTGTTTCAGAGTCGGGCACGGACATCCCAGGATTCTGGCGCGCCATTCTGTCCCGGTCAATCGTCTCGCAAGCGCGAACTCCTCCGGACTCGGGGAGATCGGGGGCCGATAGGGGCTAACCCCTTTGTCAGAAATGCTTATTCGAAAGATCCACGGATGCTGTGGATAAGTCTTTGGATAACTTCCGCCGAGCAGGCCGCGACTCCTGGATCTCCGTGGCTTTCGCGCGACTGCCTAATAATTAGGCATCAAAGCCAAGTCATTGATCATAAACTGAAAAAAATTTGTCAAGGCCACATAAATGCGAAGAAGCGATCCGATTGGCCGGTGGCGGCGCCGAAAATCGGGGTCTGAAAGTCGCCTTTTATTCCTGTGTACAACTTTAGCCGCTCCAAACCGTGCCATGACCCTGAAACGCCTAAAGGATAGGCGCTGAACCGCCGCCGTACGCTCGACCGGTTGGCGCTACTCCACCGGAATGAAGCCGCTGGCGGGTTGGGCCCAGCCGAGATGCTCGCCGCCGTCGAGGGCGATCATCTGGCCGGTGAGGGCGGGGGCTTCGAGGATGAACCGTACCGCGGCGCAAATCTCGCCGGGCGTGGTGCCGCGCCCGAGCGGAACCCGCTGGCATTGCGCGGCAAAATGAGCCTCGGTCTGGCGTTCGTTGCGCAAGGTCGGGCCGGGGCCGATGCCGTTGACCCGTACACCCGGGGCCAGCGCCATGGCCAGGGTCCGGGTCAGCGTCCACAGCGCCGACTTGCTGACGGTATAGGAGAGAAAGTACGGCGTCAGGTTCCAGACCCGCTGGTCGAGGATGTTGATGACACAGCCGACCCGGCTGGTCGGCACCTGCCGCGCGAAGGCCTGGGTCAGCACCAGGGGTGCCCGCAGATTGACCTCGAGATGGTCATCCCAGCTGGAGCGGGTCAGGGTGTCGATGCGGTCGTCGTTGAAGACGCTGGCGTTGTTAATCAGCGCGCTCAACGGTCCGAGCTGCGCCGCCGCCGCCGGCACCAGGGCCGCCACCTCGTCCTCGCGGGCGAGATCGGCACCGAGTGCTGCGGCCCGGCCGCCGGCGGCGATAATCCCGGCCGCCACCTGCTCGGCTGCGGCGCGCGAGCGGTGGTAATGCACCGCCACCGCCCAGCCGTGCGCCGCCAGGTCCAGCGCCATCTCGCGGCCGATGCGCCTGCCGGCGCCGGTGATCAGAACGGTGTTGGGGGCGGTGTCCTGCATGGCCCGACTGTAAGGGCAAGGCTGGGATGGTTTCAATCCCCTCTGGTGTTGGTCGCGAAATATGGTATGCAGCGCTGTCGCAAGGGCCAGGGCTAGAGACAGAGGCTGAACCATGATGGCGGCAGAGGAACCGGCGCGCCGGGTGCTGCGCTCGGTGTTCGGCTTTCATGATTTTCGCGGCCCCCAGGCCGAAATCATCGACCATGTCATCGCCGGTGGCGATGCGCTGGTGCTGATGCCGACCGGCGGCGGCAAGTCGCTATGCTATCAGATTCCGGCGCTGGTCCGTCCGGGGGTTGCGGTGATCGTTTCGCCGCTGATCGCCTTGATGCGCGATCAGGTGGAATCTTTGCGTCAGTTGGGCGTACGTGCGGCGTACCTCAACTCCACGGTGGATTGGCGCGAGGCGGTCGACATCGAGCGTGCCGTCGAAGCCGGGGCTCTGGATCTGCTGTATGTCGCGCCGGAGCGACTGGTCACCCCCCGCTGTCTCGACCTTTTTGACCGGTCGCGGTTGGCCCTCTTCGCGCTCGACGAAGCCCATTGCGTCAGCCAGTGGGGCCATGATTTCCGGCCCGAATATCTGCAGTTGTCGCTGTTGCGCGAGCGCTATCCCGCGGTTCCCCGGCTGGCCCTGACCGCCACCGCCGACCAGCGCACCCGCGCGGATATCGCGCAGCAGCTCGGGCTCGATCAGGCCCGCGTCTTCGTCACCAGCTTCGACCGGCCGAACATCACCTACCGGGTGACTGTCAAGGACAATCCACGCCATCAGTTGTTGTCCTTCCTCCGTGACCAGCATCCCCGCGATGCCGGCATCGTCTATTGCATGTCGCGCAACAAGGTTGACGAGACCGCGGCGTGGCTGGCCGGGCAGGGGCGGGAGGCGCTGCCTTATCATGCCGGTCTGCCGGCGGCGACCCGCGAGGCGCATCAGGACCGCTTCATCCGTTCCGACAGCATGGTGATGGTCGCGACCATCGCCTTCGGCATGGGCATCGACAAGCCCGACGTCCGTTTCGTCGCCCATCTCGACCTGCCCAAATCCCTCGAAGCCTACTACCAGGAGACCGGTCGCGCCGGTCGCGACGGCTTGGCCGCCGACGCCTGGATGGCATACGGTATGTCGGATGTGGTGCTGGTGCGCCAACTGCTCGACGCCTCCGAAGCCTCCGACGCTCACAAGCAGGCCGAGCGGGTCAAGCTTTCGGCCCTGCTCGGCTATTGCGAGACTCCGGGCTGCCGGCGTCAGGCCCTGCTCGGCTATTTCGGCGAAGCCCTGGCCCGGCCCTGCGGCAATTGCGACACCTGCCTCGACGAGGTGGCGATGTGGGACGCCTCGGTGGCGGTGCAGATGGCGCTGTCGGCGGTCTATCGCACCGGGGAACGCTTCGGGGCCGGTCATCTGATCGACGTGCTGCGCGGCGAGGCCAGCGAGAAGGTGCTGCGCTTCGGTCACGACCGCATCAAGACCTTCGGCGTCGGTGCCGGGCGCTCGAAGCGGGAGTGGCAGGGCATCTACCGGCAGTTGATCGCGCTCGGCCTGCTCGGCGTCGATGCCGAGGTCCACGGCTTCCATCTCACCGACGCTGCGCTGCCGGTGCTCAAGGGGCGCGAGACGCTGTTTCTCCGCCAGGATCCGCTGGCCGAAACCACGCGCGCGTTCAAGGGCGGGCGCCGCGGCCGCGAGCGCAGGGCCATCGACGCCGCGCCGATGGCCGGCGGCGACAGCGGCCTCTTTGAGGCGCTGCGCCGGACCCGGGCCGAGCTGGCCAAGGCGCAGGGTGTTCCCGCCTACGTCATCTTTCACGACTCGACGCTGGAAGAGATGGCCCAGAGCCGCCCGCTCGACCTTGCCGGCTTTGCCGGCCTGACCGGCGTCGGCGCGCGCAAGCTGGAGCGCTACGCCGGCCCCTTCCTGGAGGCGATCCGGGGCTTCGAAGGATGACAGGACGGCAGCGACTGCTCAGCCGGCCGCTCTTGCCGCCGCGGCCATGATGTCGCTGGTGTCGTCGGTGTGGTGGAGGGGTTCGGCGTGAACCACCACCCGCTCCAGGCCAGGGACGCGCTCCCAGATCAGCGCTTCGAGGCGGACCGTGCGGTCGTGGACCCGGCGGATCGGCATCGTCTCTGGGAAGACGCAGTGGCACGAGACATAGAGGCCGTCGGACTCGCCCTGGACCTTGACGTTGTGGATATCGACCGGCGGCTCCAGCGAGCGGGCGGCGGCCAGCACCTTGGCCGTGACCCGGGCGGCCAGGGTCGGTTCGACCGGCGCGCCGGACTGGATGCGGGTCCGGCGCGGGTCGAGGTGGGTGTCGACTCCGACCGAGCCGCCGAGTTCGGCCCGGATCGCCTCTTCGAAGTCGGTGGCGATCAGGTGGGCGGCGCCGATCTGCATGTCCTCGTCGAACTCGAGGTCGAGGCTGACCTGCCGGGCCTCGCCGATGGTATGAACCGCGATGTCGTGCACCGGCAGCGCGCGGTTGCGGGCGATGATCTGCACGGTCTCGATGATCGACTCGCTGTCGAGGGCGATCGGCTCGGCGTGGACGAAGGCGTCGGCCTCGGGCACGGCCTCGCGAACCTGACCGGCGAGGCCGTCGCACATCGCGTGGACCTGATCGAGCGGCAGCGCCCGGCTGACCCGCACCGTCAGCTCGATGAAGACGGTGGCCCCGGCCGGGCGCACCCGCACCCGCTCGACCCGGGCCACGCCGGGATAGCCGCGGGCGATGCGGCTGACCTGTTCGACCATGCCGAGGGGGGCGGCGTCGATCAGCACGTCGATGGTCCGCCGTCCGAGATGAAGGCCGGCCAGGGCGACGAAGCACGAGACCACCAGCGCCGCCGCGGCGTCGGCCCAGGGCAGGCCCAGCGCCACCAGCCCGAGGCCGACCAGCACCGCCGCCGAACTCAGGATGTCGGAGCTGAAATGGAGGGCGTCAGCCTCGAGGGCCTGACTCCTGGTTTCTTTTGCCACCTTGGTGAGTGCCCGCGAGCGGCCGATGTCGACCACGATCGAGAGCACGATCACCGCGACCGAATACCAGGTCACGATCACGGTTTCGCCGCCGAACAGCAACCGGTGGATCGCCTCGTAGATGATCCAGAAACTGGTGAGGAACAGCAGGCCGGTCTCGATCAGCGCCGAGACGCTTTCGATCTTGCCATGACCATAGGTGTGGTCATCGTCGGCCGGCTTGTCGCTGACCCGGACCGCGAGATAGGTCAGCGTCGCCGCCAGCAGATCCAGCGCCGAATGGGCGGCCTCGGAAAGGATGGCGAGACTGCCGGTCAGCAGCCCGACCCCGAGCTTGGTTACGGTCAGCAACGCGCTGGCGAAGACGGAGGACAGGGCAACCGACTGCTTTTGTTCGGTAGACATCGGGAGTTTTCCTCACATGCCGCCCCAGAGGCGAAGGATCACCATAGCACGGCCGGCGGGGCGCTGCGATGGTGGAAAACACTCAGGGGTTGCCGCCGCGGCGCGCCTCGGGGTCGGGCATTTTCGGTCCGGCCGCGGCCGGTGGCGGCTCGGTCAGCGTGTCGGCCGACGGTGCCAGCCCGGCGGCGGCGGCCTCCGAGAGGCGATAGCTCCAGCCGGCGTGGCGGGCCTGACTCTCGCCGATCCGCTCCGCCGCCTCCGGGCTGGCCGCCGCGCCCTCCCGGGCGATGGTGAAGCTGGCCCAGGGGTGGCCGTCGCGGCGGACGACCCGGATCGTCAGCACCTCGCCTTCGAAGCTGCGCAGTGTGGTGGTGATCGCGGCGGCCCGGGCGTCGGCCGGCTCGGTCGCCCCGACATCCTCGAAGCCGAGCATTTCGGCGGCGCCGGCAAGGTCGTTGACCGTGGCCTGTCTCGGCCTGGCGCCCCGGGGCAGGCCGGTGACGGCGAAATCGGCACTGCCGGGGTCTTTGCGGCTGATCCCGATCTCGTCGCCGGCGCCCCGGCTGACCGTCACCGCCGCGACCTGCCCGCGCGACAGCGAGGGCAGGTCGCGGCGCAGCCAGACCAGCGGATCGGTGGCCAGCGGCGGCAGCCGGCCCTCGGCCAGCCAGCTTTGCGGCTCGTCGGTGCGGCGGGCGTAGAAGCTGCCGGGGCGGTCGGGCCCGGCGCCGCTCACCGTCTTGCCGAGGGTGAGGCCGGGCAGGTCGGTGCCGTCGGCGCAGCGGAGGGTGATGGCGATGGCGGCATCGTCGGCGAGGCCGAGCCTGGCGTACTGCCCGGGATTGGCGGTGCGGGGCTCCAGCGTCCGGGCCCCGGCCAGGGCGACGATGGCGCGCCGGACCTGATCGCTGTCGGCGGGATAGCCGGCCTTGTCGACGATCGCCCAGCGGCTGCTCTCCGGGTCCGAGCGGGCGAGGGTCACGGTCTGGCCGGCGCCGCCCAGCACCAGCACCGTGATCTGGTTGATCCGCCGGGCAAGGCCGGGGATCAGCGGCTGACCGGCGCCGGCGTCGGTGGGCGCGCCGGCATCGCGGCTGTGCACCGCCAGCACCGCGGCGATCAGCGCGGCCGCCGTCAGCCCGGCGAGCGCAAGGAAGGTCTTGGGGGTCATGGGCGCACCTCAGTCAGGAGCCGGAGAGGCCGAAGGGGGGCGGGCGGGTGAACCGGGTTCACTCGCGGACGGTGAGCCGTCGCCGCCGCGCCCGCCAGCCGGCCAGCCCGAGGGCGAAACCGGCGACCAGCACCGGCACGACCGCGATATTGACCGCCTTGAGGCTGGCCGACAGCCGTTCGATGTCGCGGTTGAGGTTGTGCTGAACCTCGCGCAGCTCCTTGCGGGTGCGCAGGATTTCGCTGCGATAGCGGTCGATCGCGCCCTGTTCCTCGGGGGCCAGCAGGGTGCCGCTGCCCGGCTTGGCCTTGCCTTCGAGGTCGGCGATCTGCTTTTCGATCTGGGACAGACGGGTGCGCAGGGCCTTCTCGCGGGCGAGAAACTGCTCGCCGGCCGCCCGTTGCAGCCCCTCGACGACCAGGAACGGCCGCGTCGCGCCGGCCCGGCCGCGCAGGCCGATCAGGTCACTGGAGCCGGCGAGGTTGTCGATGGCGTTGGCCAGGAAATCGATGTTGCCGGCGAAGGGCGTGAGCACCCGCTGGCCATAAAGGTCCTGTTCCTGGACCCAGAAGCGGTCCTCCAGCAGATCGGTATCGGCGACCACGATCAGGTTGGCCGGCTTGGCGCTGACCGTGAGCGGGGTTCCCTGATCGAGATGGCGGTCGGGGAAGGCGGTGTGCACCGTGCCGGTGATCCGGGCTGCGAGCACCCGGGCTTCGCCGCCGGCATTCAGCGCCGCCATCAGCGCCTCGGGGTCGGGTTCGCCCTCCAGCGTGCTCACCTCAAGCAGTTGGCCGCGCCGGGAGCCGGTCAGCAGCGGCGTGAAGGTGATGTCGGCGGCGGCCCGCTTCACCAGCGCTCCCGCCGAGGCCAGCATCAGGCTGGTCAGATCGGCGGTGACGACGTCGTCGCGGCTGAGATTGTCGGGGCCGAGGGTCAGCCAGGCCGGATAGGGCACGGCGCGCCGCTTGGCCCCCTGACCGGCCGAAACCTGAACGGCGACGCCGGGATCGGCGACGAACCGGCCCTCGTCCATGCCGATGCCCCAGGCGGCGAACAGCGGCCCGAGGCCGGAGCCGCGCTGCGCCGGCACCGGCATCCCGGTCGGCCCCGGCTGATCCATCAGGCTTTCGACATATGGATCGACATACACAACCGCCTTGCCGCCGGCCAGCACGTACTGGTCGATGGCGAAGAGGACGGGCTCGGCGAGCTTTTGCGGCCGCAGCACGAGCAGTACAGATACATCCTTGTCGATGCTGGCAATATCGGGCTTGAGCACCCGGATGTCGAAGCTCTGGCGCAGCAGGCGCAGAAAGGCGTACGTCTGGCCGCCACCGCCGCGCATCGCCGCCATCGTGCCGCCCGGGCCGTATGTCAGGTCCATGCTCGTGACCACTCCGACCACCGGCTTCGGCGGCTCGGTCAGGGCGTACACCAACCGGGTGAGGTCGTATTCGAGGAACGGCTCCCGGGTCTGGGAAAAGAAAGGAATGACTTCGTGATGGTCGGTGGTGTTGGTGCCAAGAAGGCCGAAATAGGCCGGCTGACCCGAGCCCTGGTCGATGGGTACGCCCTGGATGCCGGCCTGAACCGCCCGGTCCTCGGCGTCGGAAAACGGCTCGGGGTCGATCACCTGGAGGCGGATTTTGCCCTTTGACCGGTTGACGTACTCCTCCAGCACCTCGCGCACCCGCTGGCCGTAGAGCCGGACCTGGGGCGCGGCCCCGGCCAGCTTGTCCGAGAAGAACAGCTTGAGCGTGATCGGTTCGCGGAGGCCAGCCAGGATGCTGCGCGTACCCTCCGAGAGCGTGAACAGCCGGTCGGCGGTGAGGTCGAGCCGGGCCTGCCGCAGCGCGGTCTGACTGAGGACATTGACCGCGAGAAACAGCACCGCGGCGACGCCCAGCGCGGCCAGCGACAGCATCCGGCGGGAAATCGGGGTCGGGGTCATGGCGGCCTCCAGCTCAATTCGCCTTGCGCAACTCGACGACCACCGCGTTGGCGTAGAGCCAGAAGGCGATCAGCGAGGCGAAGTAGACGAGGTCGCGAAGATCGATCACGCCGTCGACGATCGCGCCGAAGCGGGCGAGAAAGCTGAACGAGGCGATGGTTGCGACCAGCGCCTGGGGCGCCCAGGGGGTGATCAGGTCGAGCACGATCGGAGTTCCCGAGACCGTGAACAGCAGGCAGACGATCACCCCGAGCACAAAGGCGATCACCTGATTGCCGGTGGTGGCCGAGAGGCAGGCGCAGATCGCGAGATAGCCGCCGGCCATCAGCAGGCTCCCGAGATAGCCGGCCAGGATCACGCCCTGGTCGGGCCGGCCGAGATAGCTGACCGTGATCCAGACCGGAAAGGTCAGGGCCAGCGCGATGGCGGTGAAGCACCAGGCGGCGAGGAACTTGCCCAGCACCACCTCCCAGAGCCGCACCGGCAGGGTCAGCAGCAGCTCGATCGAGCCGGTCTTGCGCTCCTCGGCCCACAGCCTCATGGCGATCGCCGGCATCAGCAGCAGATAGAGCCAGGGGTGGAACATGAAGAATGGCTTGAGATCGGCCTGCCCGCGCTCGAAGAAGCCGCCGACATAAAAGGTGAAGATGCCGGTGAGCAGCAGGAAGATCACGATGAAGACGAAGGCGACCGGGGTCGCGAAATAGCCGGCCAGTTCGCGGCGGACGATGGCCAGGGTGCCGCGGGTCAACGCGCTCATGCCGCCCGCTCCCGGTTCTGGCTGTCGCCGGTGGTGATGCGGCGGAACACCGCGTCGAGCCGGCCGGGTTCGGCCTCGAGCGCGCCGAACCGCCAACCGGCGCCGCCGGGCCGCGGCACGCCTTCGGAGAGCACCCGGCCGCGGGCGATGATCAGCGAGCGGGTGCACACCGCCTCGACCTCCTCGAGAATGTGGGTCGAGATGATGATCGCCTTGCTGGGCGCCATCTCTTTGATCAGGGTGCGCACGGCATGCTTCTGATTGGGGTCGAGGCCGTCGGTCGGCTCGTCGAGGATCAGCACCTCGGGATCGTGGAGAATTGCCTGGGCCAGCCCGACCCGGCGCTTGAAGCCCTTGGAAAGGGTGTCGATCGGCTGTTCCAGCACCGGCCCGAGATCGACGAGGTCGATGGCACGCTCGAGCTTGCGCCGGCGGTCACCGCCGCTGAGGCCCCGGACATCGGCGACGAAGGCCAGGAAGGCGCCGGGGGTCATCTCGGCGTAGGCCGGGGCGCCTTCGGGCAGGTAGCCGATGCGCCGCTTGGCCTCGACCGGGTTTTCGGCCAGATCGAAGCCGCCGACCGCGATCCGGCCGGCGCTCGGGGCCATGAAGCCGGTGATCATTTTCATCGTGGTGGATTTGCCGGCGCCGTTGGGGCCGAGAAAGCCCAGCACCGTGCCGCACTCGACGGTGAAGCTGACGCCACTGACCGCGGTATAGGCGCCGAAGCGCTTGACCAGCCGATCGATCTCAATCATCGCCATAGCGGGGCCGTCTCCAGGGCAGGCGCGACGCCGCGCGACACTCCGCCTTGTTTGTAGCAAGGCGGAGCCGGGCGGGCAACGCCCGGGCGGGCGGGCGGCGCGATCAGGCGCCGGCGCTGGTGCAAACCGGGCTGGAGGCGGGCTGGCCGAGGGCGGCGGAATGCAGGAACTGGGAGCGCGAGGTCGTGAAGGGCGGCAGGTTGATGCGGCTGCGGCGGACATTGACGAAGTCGAGCAACGCCGATTCGTCGAGCAGCAGGTGGCGGTCGACCTGCCAGCCCTGGGGCTGATGCAGAACCATGAAATCCCGCGAGCGCAGCCAGCGAATCATTTCGTCGGTTGAGGCCGGGGCGGGGGGCAGCGCGGCGCGGGCCTGCCCCCGCTCGCGAATCAGGCGGACCGCCGCACGGGCGGGTGACGGCTGGAGGGTGCCGGAGGATCGGATCGCCGGCTGGGGTCGGGTCAACGGCAGCTTCACCGCCCGGGACGCGACCGCCGCGCTCAGGCGCTGGCGCTGGGCGGTGCGGAAGGGGGCCGGTCCCACCAGTTCCTGAAGTTTTTGCTGGATGGCGTCGATGCTGCGGCTGGGCACGGCTTCGGCGATCGTGGCCAAAGAGGCGCCGGCGGCATGGAGCCTGAGCACGATCTCGCGTTCGGGCTCGGTCCAGGGCTTGCGGAAGCGCAGGCTGGTGATGCTGAGCCGGCGCAGCTTGTCGGCCACCGACGAGCGGGGATGGCCGGTGGCCTCGGCGATCTGGCGCAGGCTGCCCCCTTCGTCGAGCATGCGCTTCAAGAGGCGCAGCTCGGCCGGGGTCCAGGGCATCGCGGTGTCGCGGCGGCGCAAGCCCAGGCGCCGGCTCATGTTGCTGACCGCTTCGACGGTGCGGTCGAGGCGGCGCGCGATCTCGGTACTGCTCAGGCGCTCCGCGTGGAGGGCGGTCAGAACCTCCCGGTCCTCGGCGGTCCAGGGCCGCAGGGTCGTGCGCCGGTTGCGGTCGGCGGGCGTCGGCCCGGCCGGGGCGACGGGGTGACTCCGGGCGGTCGGCATCGAAGGATTGAGCGCGGTCGGCATGGCGGCTAGCAATAGTTGGAGACCATCAGAGACCGAGTATCGTCCTTCCGCTGGGCAAGACCCTAGAACGCATAAGGCGAAGACCGATCTATTCGGTATGGCTATACTATCCTGAAGGATAGCATTTATGGCTGGCGCAGCCTTTTGTTGCCGTACGGTCAGGGGGCCCTGTCGGGGGCGGATGCCGGTGCGCCGACCTCAGTCGAGAGCGCCCTCCAGCACGGCACGGACCGCCTCGATCCGGTTGCGCACGTTGAGCTTGGCGTAGCCCCGGCGCAGATGCAGCTTAACCGTGACCTCCTCGATGGCCAGATCGCGGGCGATCTGTTTATTGGTGTGTCCGGTGACCAGCGCCCGCAGCACCTCGACCTCGCGCCGGGTCAGGCCATGCTTCTGGCGGCCGGGGGGCGCGGGCGGCTCGGAGGTATTGGCCGGGGCGGAGGGTTCGAACAGGAAATCAGGGAGATAGCGGTCGCCATTGGTCATCAGCCGGATGGCGTGGTAGACGGCGGTCGGCGCCAGCGACTTCGGCACGAAGCCGAGGCAGCCGAGCCGGATCACCTCGCGCGCGAGGTGGCTGTCGACGTGGCCCGAGATCACCGCGACCCGTCGTCCGGGATGACGGCCCATGAAACCGGAGATGGCGTCGAGACTGGCCAGGCCCGGCATGTTGAAGTCGATCAGGACGAGGTCAGGGGGAGGGGCATCGGTGCCGAGGGCGACCTCAAGGTCGCGGATGTCGGTGAAGCCGAGCACCTCGATCGAACTGTCATAAACCTTAAACACAGCCTTGATCGATTCAAGAATCAAGGGATGATCATCAGCGACGAGCAGCCGGAGGCTACCGAATTCCGGGCTCCGGCGTTCGCCGAGGGCGGGACTTCCCGCTGCCCGATCCCAAGCCATGTCTAACCTCCTCATGGTTAAGCCGTGGAGTTTGATTGGTATTTGTCTTGCATTTGCCTCGAACTGCAATCAATCTCTTCCAGCCCCTTGTTAATTCGTTACGCTAAGATAGGAGAACCTTTGCCCGATAGCAATATTTAAGTGTTCATCCGGAAATGGAATTTTGTCAGAGAAATCGACTAATGATAGGGTGTCATTTCGCAGGCGGCGGGCATTCGATCCCTGATCTCGAGGTGGAACCGTGAGTCGGCCTTCATCCGGCCGGGGGCAATTCGGAAATCTTGACTGGACACAAGTGTTATTTTGTTGTAGAATACTCGGCATAAGGGACACAATAATACGGATTACGGTTAATTATGCGTTACAAATTGTTGTTTTGTCGATATTGGATTCCCGGGAGGCCTGAATGACAGCCGATCAGGGTGGCGGCATTGGTTGGACTGATGAGGAGCTGTTTTCCGAAAACATTGATGCGGAAAAGACCAGGGACGAACCATGCCTATCCGGTT
>SESF01028182.1_pt1 | contig 22003 bp, 24 predicted proteins | sample 3171521 | NCBI WGS metagenome assembly SESF01 (sample SAMN10866945, study PRJNA518727) | freshwater metagenome | biome: subpolar coniferous forest; feature: holomictic lake; material: water; isolation source: holomictic Lake 227, 6 m and 8 m depth | place: Canada: near Kenora, Ontario | collected...
TTCCATGTTTTTTATGATTTTTCCCCCTCCTTTGTCAATCTCGTGACGACACTATCTAGTGGAGGTGGAAAAATTGGAGGGACTTGAAATGATGGAAGTCCGAATCAAAGGAAACAAGACGGGAGTTCGACGAAAGGGCGACGGATGCCAGGTAGCTGTCGGTCCAACGGGATTGAGGAAAGTCGGGGTAATCCGTCAATTTGGCCATAACGGATTCCACCTTGGGACTTTCCTCAACCAATTCGACTTCTGGCAAGGCGCGGAAGGCGCGGTAGGCAGCCCAGGCTTCGGCGGCGGAAAAGGGCTGCCCGGCCATGACTTTTGGGTTGGTGGAGAGGCGCAGGAAGCTCAGCATGGTGACGCGGCAGAAGGCAAACTTTGCTGCGCTTTCCTGTTCCCAATAGAGCTTTGCCCGCTGGTGGTGCTGGTGGTCTTCGTTGGCCAGGGCCAGCCAAACATTGACATCCAGGAGATCAACGACCGCGTTGGGCTTCTTCATCGTCAAGAATAGCTTGCTGTTCGGCGTTGGTCATTGCCGGGATGGTGCGGCCGGTGGCGCGGCGCGCCACGGGCAGAGGGCTGCGGCGAGGGCGCTCGGGCGTTTGTTTCTGGACTTCGGGGCCGTAGAGCCCGACCTCGACATAAAGGGTGACAAGCTCTTTGAGCTTCTTCCCCTGGCGGGCGGCCTGAGATTTCAGTTCCCGGAAGAGAGGGTCCGGTAAATCAAGCGTGGTTCTCATAAAAGCATATTCGCATCAAAACATCTTTTGGTCAAGAGGGTGCAGGGACAGGAAAATTACGGCAGGAATGGAAAGATGGAGGTGTGTGAGGTGGCTTTCACCTTCCCCTGGGCCATATCCAGCCACCACCCCGCTTAGAGTAGCGCAAGTGCCGTAAAAGCAATCCTGGCAGTAGAGATCTCGGGCACGCGGATCGCTGCTTGATTGCAGATCTTCGAGCACGTCGGAAAAGCGTTTTGGGGCCAGCATCCCGGGAGATACGGTGCCCAGCATGCTTTTGCCCTTGCCGGCCTCAATCTTTATATCGACGGGATAACCTCGTTTTCGACTCCCCCCATGCGCCGTTGGATCCGCCAAGAGCAAGCCGAAGAATTTGTGGGCGGGGCAACGGTGCTCAAGGATCTTGAGCGCGCTGGCTGGATTATGCCCATCCGCCGGACGCATCGATTGACGCTCTGGGACGCAAAGCTCCTTGACCGCGCCTGTGACCGCATCTGGATTTGGCATTTGGGCCGCCCCCAAACCGGCGCTCAGACTTATCCGCAATCCCCCCGGCCCGATCCACGGCGAGAATGCCCGGCACGGGTTCGCCACGTCGCAGCCGGGGAGCGGGCCGGAGAATGGGGATTGTGGGTAAGTCGCGGATTGGAGCCGGGCGTGGCTGCAAGTGGATTTGGTTGCCAAGGAGATAGGCGCGATGTAGTTTTTACTACGCCATGCCTGAACAAGACATTGATTTTTTGGAGAACCAAATTCCCGCGCTATCTGGTGCAGCTGTGAATATGGCCTATGCGAACACACTGGCCTCAGGCGGCAGTGTGCTTGAAGCCAAAGGCGGTGCCATTTACGAAATTTTTTCCAATGGCAACCAGCGTCTCGTGAAGCAAATTGAGCCGCCAGTTCCCGTGCAACAGGGGCAAAAAATCCTCCTTTCGTGAGTTCTCCGGTTCCACGGTTGCGCATGTTTGCCGGTCCCAACGGATCGGGAAAAAGCACCATCAAATCGGTCATCCCGCCCTCGCTACTTGGGGTCTATATCAATCCTGACGAAATCGAGGATGGCATTCGACTTCATGGTTTCGTGGATTTGCGGGCTTTCAATGTCGAAACCGTTGAGGAGGAGATTTTCCGATTTTTAGCCGCCTCGCCGCTGCTGCAAAAATCCGGGCTTTGCCAAGAAGCTCAAAGCCTCCAGTTTTCCGATGGAAGGTTGATTTTCCAAGGCATGCCCGTGAACTCCTACTTCGCCTCGGTGATTGCGGACTTTCTCCGCCAAAAGCTCATTGAAAAGCGAGTGTCGTTCACGCTTGAAACGGTCATGTCTTCGGCAGATAAAGTCCGCTTGCTTGAAAAAGCGCAAGACCTTGGCTACCGCACCTATATTTATTACGTGGCAACCGAAGACCCCATCATCAACATCTCCCGCGTGAAAAGCCGGGTGAAGATCATGGGAGGCCATGACGTTCCGGAAGAAAAGATCGTCAGCCGCTACTATCGCTCGCTCGCGTTGCTGCCTGAGGCGGTGCGCCATTCAAACCGGGCCTACATTTTCGACAATTCCAACCACGAGCATATTTGGCTTGCGGAAATTACCAAAGGCAAGGTTTTGGAGATAAAAACGGATCATGTCCCCACATGGTTCCAGAAAGCATTTTTGGATCATATTCCCGGCAAATGATTGCTGTGCAATCCGGGTGCATCCCCTGATGCCTTTTCCCCGCTGGGGTTGTGTGCTGCAAAAATCCGTCAAGCCGATATTTCATAAAAAACGGGGTGATTGCGTGTGCATGTGTCGTCACATGTCGTCACCAGTCACTATCTGGCACAAACCCTGTTCTGGCCTGCCCTGAACCCCTGAAAACGTGTGCTATAAATTCATGCACACGCATGAGCGAACCCGCACACTATCTCAACAAAACTCAACTCGCGCAGTTGCTTGGCATCACCAAGCGCGGCGTCGAGGAGTTGATGCACGCCCGCAAGATTCCCTTTCTTGCGCTCGGGCATCGCACGGTGCGCTTTGATTTGGAGCAGGTTCGCAAAGCCCTGGCACGCTTTGAAATGAAGGCCGTGGGGCAAGGAGGGCGGCCATGACAATCAAAGAACTCACGGCGGAAGTTCTGCATGGGCGAAGCCTTATTGTGGGGGAATACCGCGGTTCAATGGCTGAAGTCTGCGGCTACGTGGATCACAAGAGCGGGCAGAAAATCCAGTATGTTCGCGCAACGCACTTGCTGTTGCCCGCGTGCGGTGGGAACGCAGATCGCGCCATCATTTACCAGCGGCTCCCGGAAATCATCGAGACTCCCGAAGAGGCCGTGTTCCCCTACCTCAGAGGGTATCTCTATGCCTTCTTTCTGGAAAAATATGAATGGAAGCGCGGGCAGTTGAGCGGATACATGGGGAATCGTCCCCCGGAGTTGATTGATGATGCGCCGGGAATGGAGAGCGGCGGGCCTGTGGTTGCGCCGTCAGGCGCAGCCATAGGCGCGGCGCTCCCTTAACCTTGTTTATTATGTAACTACTACAAGGAACAGAGAACCCATGAACCGAAGCCAAGCCGCATTCCTCTTCGCCTGTGCCCTGTTGGGAAAGGAAAAACTTTATATGTGGACGTTCACGTTTGCCGAATTGCTGGCCGTCAAAGAAACCCGGAAAAAATGGAACCACCTGCGCACGTTGTTATTGCAGACATGGCCCGAACTCCGTGGGCTGCGCGTCTTTGAGTTGCACAAAGAGCATGGGTTGCACGTTCACCTGGTCACCAACCAATTCATTGATGTGAACCAAGCCCGCATTCTCGCGGAGCAAGCCGGATGGGGCCGCATCCACGTTACGCCCATGCCAGCGGAGCACGTCGGGTATCTGGCGAAGTATCTTTCCAAGAAACGCCCGGAATGCCTCAAACGCTGGCGGCTGTGGGATTCCTTCGGGGAAGGTGGAACCCCACCAAGGTCAAGGACGTGGAAAAGCAAAGCCTGCTCAGTAAGATTTACCGCGCATGCAAGGAATGGCAGGGATGGGAAGGGCGCGGCGACTTTTTCATGCGAATGGATTTTACCCGGCGCATGCTCTTCTTCACCATCGAGAACGGCTGGAAGCCCGGCCTCGGCCCGAACGATAAACCCTACTGGATGTGCTCAGATGAGGAATTGGATTTCGATGGCCCGGTGTGTGATGCGCCGTTTTGAGTGCCAAATTGGCTTTTTCCCGTTGACGGCGCGCGCTGCCTCGTCAAATTGCGGACCGGAAAAGCGAAAGTCTCAATAAACGAGGTTGCAGTTGGTTCAATAATACTGCTAGTCAAAGATTAATGCGCCACTTCATAGTATATCACAAAGCCGATGACCGGGGACAACTCGACCGCACCGAGCAATACGAGACCGAAGCCATTGTCTCGAAGAAATCCCTGAAAATACTTCAAACCGCCATCGGAAATCGAGTGTGGCTTTTCGAGGGATGCGGAACAACAACTCGTAACCCAGTATTCTCTTTGGCATATTCATTTTTGGCCGAAGCGGCCGAAGGTGCCTCGGCCGGTAAAGAAAATCGGCTTTCTGGCTCTTCGGTTGTCTATTTCGAGAACGAAGCCCTGAATGATTTGCCATGGTTCAGGAAATTGAAGATTGAGATGGCAAATTTTAGCTTGGGATTCCAGGAAGTGAGAAACCCAGAGATTATCGCACAATTAGAGGCGTATCTGGCAGAGGAGTATAATACCAATTCAAACGAATCGCTTCCCTCCATGTTTACTGAGGGCGGAAGAAAAAGAACCGAAATAAGCATTCGGCAACGCTCGCAATCGGCTCGGCTCGCCTGCATCAGACATTACGGAACGGCCTGCTTTGTGTGCGGCTTTGATTTCGGCCAATTTTACGGAGAGCGTGCGAAGGGCTTTATTGAAGTTCACCACCGGAAGCAGATTTCCGAATCCAACGGTTCGCGAAATATCGATGCTGTTTCCGATTTGGTACCGCTATGCGCAAATTGCCATCGCGCCATGCATTTGTCGAACCCTCCAATGGACGTTGAATTACTAAGAGAGCAAATACAAAGAAGGCCAAACCAAACGCCATAACTCAAACACTAAACCGAAAACGAAACAACCTTTTCACTTACGGTTCCCGGTTTGATCTGCCAATACCGCTCCGCTTCCTTCGGTTTCACCAGTTCGCGGTAATGTTTGAAAATCATGGCGGGGGAGTTTCCCATTTGCAGCGCCAGCGCCGCCGCGTCTTTGAATTGGGCAAGGTGGTAGGAGCCAAAGCTGTGGCGCAAGGCGTTGTTGGGCCAATCCTTTCTCAGCCCTGCCTTGTCCCGATCGGCCTCCAGTTTTTTGCGGAGTCCAATCGGGCACACGCTGCCCCGGTGCTTGCGATACGGGGCGAGCCATGCTTTCAAATTCGGCTGCATGGTGACAAGGCGGCGGCTAGCGGTTTTGGCCTTGGATGCCTTCACCTCGATCAGGCCCGCGTCAAAATCGACCTCGCTCCAGTCCAGTCGCTCGATCTCCGCGCTGCGTAGGCCCGCAAACGCGCCTATTACCCAATAGGGGAGCGTTTCCGCGTCGGCACACTCCAAGAGCCGCGCTGTCTCCGCAACGGTCAGGATTCCAATTTCCTCGCTGTGTTCCTTCGCCCGCTCCACGTTGGCAATCGGATTCTCGGGGGTGTATCCCTGCCGCTTGGCGAAGCTGAACAGGGTGGCAAGTCGGCTGCGGGTGGTATTGCGTGAGACTGCGCCGACACCCAGCTTGCGGAGCCAATCGGAAATTTCCTTGGTGGTCAGGCTGGCAATCATGCGTTCTCCAAAATCGCGGGTGAAGCGGTCGTATTTGATTTTCAGGTCGGTGAGGTAATCCGCGCTCAGGCCGTCCGCCGTGCGGGCGCCCATCAATTCACAAACGACCTCAGAAACCTTCCGGCTGCCGGAAATGGTGCGCAGGTGCTTGGCGTAAAACTCGGCGGCGTCCAGAACCGTCTTTCCGAAAGGCCGCAAAAGCGCATCGGCCCGCTGGGCTAGGATGCGAAGCTCGGTTGAAAAGGTCGCTCCTTCGACGCCCTGGTTCAGCAATTCGATTTCTTTGATCTGGGCGTAGCTTTCCGCCTCACGTTTGGTTTCAAAGAATTTGCGTTGCCGCTTTCCGTCAACGTAGGTGGTAACGGCGAATTTCAGCCGTTCGTGCGGGTAATGACTGACGCGGTAGTGTTCTTTCGCCATGCGTCAAAACTGTCAACTGTTGACAGTTTTTCAAGCAAAATGCGGTTTTTTGCGTTTTTATGCGTGCGAATGGGAAATCAGAGAAAAAGCCCTGCAAGCTTGGATTTATCAGGTTTCCAGAGTAATTTAGATGGTGCGCGATACAGGGTTCGAACCTGTGACCCCTACCGTGTCAAGGTAGTGCTCTACCGCTGAGCTAACCGCGCATTTCTTTCGCATCCGGGGTGGCGCTGCCACCTCGTTGCGGGAGGTGAAAAGTCTTTGAAACCGGGCAAGTTTGCAAGGGAAAAATGCATTTTCCTCGCCCTATTACCTTGTAACGCATAAAATGACGCCTACCGCTTGTCTTTTTGGCCCAGGGCTGCGTTGTCAGCCCAAGGCGCTATCTTCAGATAGCACCACGGGCTTCCGCCCTTGCCCTGAACCAAAAATCCGGCGCTCTATGCGCCATTTTCCTTGTTGCAAGGTACTAGGAAGGATTCTCCAAAGGCGCAACGCGTCTGCTCGCGGCTTGGACCTCAGTTTTTGCCAGGAACATGCGAATCATGGTCCAGGTGTTCACGATGGCGATGACCGTCTCCAGCGAGGTGCCGCCGATGGATCGGCTCACGATATTGTTGACCAGCCAACAGAGCGTGCTGCCAAGCAGGACCAGCCGCATGGGAATCCCTTGCAGCATGAACACCGCCAGGGTGGCGGCACACGAAGCGGCGACGGGGAGCCAGCCCAGAGGGCTTTTGACCAAGGCGACGCCGAAGGCGATGTTGATCACGATGATGAGGACCGCCAGGGAGGAGGAGCGGATTTTCAAGGCCAGGAGCGAGCGGACGCCGGAAATGCAGGAGCTGGCCGAAGCGGGAAAATTCCCCAGAAGCACAAAATGGACGGTGTAAACAAAACACTCGCTGGCATTGAAAAACTTCAACCGGCGATCATTCTTCTGAAGAAAAGCGGTCACGCCGAGGATAAACGCGACATATCCGACACATTGGGCGGGTGAAAAAACGGGCATCATTGCAGGCATATTAAACCAGGCAAATCAGCCTTTTGCGAGGCTTGTCCTGCCACCGGCCCAGGCTGCCGGTCAGTTCCCTTTGCTCGCCGGGTCCTCGCCGGTCCAAAATTCCTCCATTTTATCGCCAAGGTGCTGGAAGGAACGCCCCATGGCGTCGGAGAACCGGATGAGGCGTCCACGCATCCCGCCGCCGGCCGCCCAGCTTCCCTTGGAGGTGACGCCTTCGAAGGTCTTGGAAATCACCGCCCCGGTATCCGCCGCGATGCGGACGCTCCCGAGGCTGTGCTGCTGGCTGTCGAGCAGTTCTACCACCCAGAAGGGGGCTCCGCCGGCATCGTCGCACCGCAGGAGGTAATCCGCTCCGTAAAAACCGATCTTGGCGGCGCGCGCTTCCCCTTCCGCCAGCGAAAACGCTCCTTCGGAGTCAAGGTTCAGCTTCTTGAAATTGAGCGCAACTCCATCCCCCTGCCCTCCATAGGTTTTCACCGGCGTCCGTTCGCTGACGATATGCCCCCCCGCAACCTCGATTTCCCGCACGCCGCCGCGCGCGAGCGGGTCGTTCAGCAAAATTGTCCACGAAGCCGGTTGGGGCGCGCCGTTGCGGCCTTTAACCTCGATCACATTGTTGAGCAGCGCCGTGGAACGTTGCGCGCCGACGGTCCGCAGCGCCTGGTAGGCGGTTTCGCGGCCGAATGCGGCGAGCGGAAGGAGCAGAAATGCAACCATCAGAGGAAATTTCATGGCGGCTAAAAAATGAGCCATCACCGGTGGATTTTCCAGTCGATTTTTTATCCGTTCTTCTTCCTTTTTCCTGGATTTTTAGCCTTCCCTGGCAGGGAATCTGCGCTCTCGCAATGCAGATCGGAACGTTCCTGGGATTCCGGGAGGCGGCAGACGACGCAGGTGCCTCCCTGGGGGTTGCTCTGAATTTTCACGGAGGCTCCGATGATGCGCGCCCGGTAATACATGGTATGCATACCCATGCCGCCGCCTGAGGGGTGTTTCTTGGGATCGGACAGGCCTACGCCGTCGTCGCTGACGCTGATTTGCACGCTCTTGCTGGTTCGTTCCAGGCGCACGCCCACCCGGGTCCCCTTGCTGTGTTTGACGGCGTTGTGCAGCGCTTCCTGGGCGATGCGGAAGAGATGAGTGGCCGCTTCCATGTCGGCCACGTGGACGGCGGCGGGGCACTCGAAGGTGCACGGCATCCGGAACATCTTTTCGGTATTGGCCACCAGCGTTTCCAACCCCGCCATCAGCCCGCCGTGGGCCATGTCCAGGGGAGACAGCCCCCGGGCCAGGGTCCGCGCGTGATCCACGGCGGTGCGGATCATTTCGGCGATCTGCCGGGCGTCCTGGGCTTGCCGGAGACCCAGGCAAGCCAGTTCGCCATGCAAAAGGCTCATGGACATGGCGATGCCCACGAGGTGCTGGCAAAGGTCGTCGTGCAGGTCCTGGCCGATGCGATGTTTCTCGAAGTCGGCGATTTCCAGCACTTCCTTCTCAAGCCTGCGCCGGTCGGTGATATCGCGGACAATCACGGCGCTGCCGGTGACGCGATGGTTGCGCCCGTAAATGGGCGAGAGCGTCAGGGCGACCTCGATGCGCACGCCGCGGCTGCCCGTGCAAACCGTTTCGAACTCCTTGACGGCCTTGCCCCGCTGGATGGCAGCGCAAAACCGGGCGGCTGCGGCCAGATGATTCCTGGCAATCAGGAAATCGAAACCTCGGCCCAATGCCTCGTCCTCGGAGTATCCAAAGATGCGGCGGGCCGCCGGGTTCCAACTCATGATTTTCCCCTCCAGGCTGAGGCTCAAGATGCCGTCGATGGAGGATTCGATGATTGCCTCGAACCGGCGGGATGCCTGTTCCGCCTCCTTGCGTTCCGAGACGTCCCGGATGTTCAGGACGATGGCCTGGACACTTGCGTCCTGCAACAGGTTGGAGGCGGTAACTTCCACCCATTTCCATTCCTCATTCTTGCAAAGGGTGCGGTATTCGGCGGTGATGGAAGCCCCCGGCATTTCCAGAAGCTCCTCAAAGTGTTTTTTGGCGGAGGCAACCCCGTCGGGGTGAACCCAAAAAAATACATCCGTGGCGATCAATTCGCCGGCGCCATATCCGGTGATCCGGTTCGCCGCCGGGCTGGCGTAAAGAATGATCCCGGTGCCGGAGAGGATCACAATGCAATCCGTGCTTTTCTCAATCAGCGCGCGGAAGTGCCGTTCGCTGCGTTCAATCTTCAATTCGGTCTGCTTGCGTTCGGTGATGTCCCTCGAAATGCCGATGATGCCCACCGTCTCGTCGCGATGGTTGCGGTAGAGCCCTTTCTGCACGAGCAGGGTGTGGCTTCCCAGGGGCGAGTCGAACACGATTTCATATCCAAGCGTGCGCCCCGTCCGGAGCACGAGTTCGTTCTGCCCGCGAATGGTGGCGACCAGGTGCGGCGGAAAAACTTCCTCGATGGACCTGCCGGCGATCTGGTCGGCCCGAACGCCGAAATGATCGGCGCAGGCGGCGTTGTGCATCAAAAAGCGCCCCTCTTTATCGTAAATAAAAATGCCGTCGCCGGTGCTGTCCATGATGCGCTGGAAGAGCGTGTGGCTCTCGCGCAAGTCTTGTTGAGCCTTGCAGCGCGCGCTGACGTCCCGCAGCTCCACCACCGCGATGCCTTCCCTCAGCGTCCTGCCCCTCAGGTTCAGCCAGCGCAGCCGGCCGCCCTGGAGCACGGCAAACTCCGCTTCGCAATGCGTCCGCGCTCCCAGGAAAACCGCTTCGACTTCGGCAAGAATTGCCGCCGCCTCGCCACACGCCAGGCCAAAAGCCGTCGCCTCGAAAACGGGCTCGCCCGCTTCCGCCTGGCCGCCAGGGCGGCCCAGCCAGGGAAGCTCGTGGGCGAGGGCAAGCCACGCCGCGTTGGCCTCCATCACCTCTCCGTTCCTGTTTGCCGCTGCCACCGCCTCCGCCAAAAAATCAAGCATCGCGCTGCGCAGGCTCAACCCAAAAACCGATTCGGAGGGGGATGCGCTGGCGCAAGAGGCCGCGCTGACAAGATTGGAGGAAAGCAACGGCTGCTTGGGTGGCCAAGCTGCACGATCCTTTGCGGGGTTCTCTGGAGCGAGTTTAACGGGGGTCTTCCGTTTGGCGAATCCATCTACTGCGGGCGTTCGGCACATGAGAGGTGATCAAGATAACAGCTTCCGGTTCCTTGGAAGCTTGGGGGCGGATCTTAAAGACTCCGTATGATTGTGCAAGCGTTCAATTCCCCAAACCGGCCTGCGGCGGGGCATCCGGTTCCCCTGATTCTTCCGCCGGGACGGGGGCATCCGGCTTTTTCTTTTTATCGTCGGATTTCTTTTTGGGCTTCCCGGTCAGCGATTTCCAGAGGTTCAGGAGTTGATCGCCCACCTTGCGGCCCACCATCACCTGCATCAGATCCGTGTTGGGCCGCGCCAGCGTGCCGCCGATGGCAAAGGCGATCTCCCGGTGGTCGCCGCCGCCGGGCGCGGGGTGGAAATTGGCGTCCACCCAGCCGGGAAGCTGGCGCCGCACCTTGGCGTTGACATCCAAGCGGGCGGCCAGGGCGAGCTTTCCATCCCACTCGCTCGTACCCTGCGCCATGAGCCGCAGATTGGGCGATTCCATTACCAGGCTGTCCACAAAGACCTTCCCCTCGTCCGCGCGCAAGTCGAGCTGGGCCTGCCGCAACTCCACATCCTGGAGCTCTTCAATCAAGAGAACTTTGCCGATCATTTGGAGCAGCGGGAATTGTTCCATCCGTCCGTTGCGCAGCTGGAGCTGGGCGGCGCCCCGCAGGCTCTGCGTATCCCCGGCGGTTCCATACAGGTCGAGATTGCCATGGACGACGCCGGCCGAGCGTTGCGCGCCCTGCGAATCCTGGCCCAGGTCTGTCAGCAGGCGGTTTAAATCCACGCCATCGAATAGCAAATCGAGGGTAAACGGCGGGAGCCCGGGCAGGATCCCCACCGTCCCGGAGCCCCAGACGCTCCCTTCCGCCAGGCGGGCCTTGAGCGCGGGGAAAGCCAGCAGGCCGTTTTCCAGCAGGAAGGGCGTTTCGAACGCCTCCAAGGAGCCCCCATTGCGTAGCGTCACGCGGTTCACCGCAAGCGTGCCGTGGGCCTTATTGGGAAGTTCCAGGGGGCAATGGACCGTCACCCCCTCCACGAGGGCCACGGTCCGCCCGCGGCGGTCCACAAAACGCAACAAGGCGTTTTTGACGCGAATGCTTTGGATCTGGAACTCCATGGCGTTGCGTTCCGGCGCGGGCCGGGGGGGCTTCTTCGCTTTCGGCGGCTTGGGCGATGCCGTGGGCGAAGGCGCGGCCTCCGCCGCAACGCCCGTCCCTGCGGCAACCCCCGGCTGCACCGGCGGCAAAAGCGGCTCTTGCTTAAGGCGCAGGCTCCAATCTCCCCCGCCGCCTTGCACCCAAACGGCGGAGGGATCCCTGAACACAAGCCGCCGGATGATGACATGGCCGGAGAAAAGAGGCCAGAAGCCGACGCTCGCGGTGATGCTGGGAATGTTGAGGGAAGAGGGCGCCCCTCCTTCCCCGGAGGGCGGCAACTCCAGCGAAACGCCGGTCGCGCGGAAGCCGCTCCAGAGGTTGTAATGGAGCGCGCTGATCTTCACCGGAACCCCCCATTCCCGCCGCAACGCGGTTTCCATCTGCTCCCTGCCTCCGATGGAGGCGGCAACCAGGGACAACCCGGCTAGAACAGCGGCGGCGAGAGCCGTTGACGCCGCCAGCAAGAAACGCTTGGAAAGCTTGTGCACAGCGGCCAAAGTAACCACGGCGCTCCGAAAGAAAAGGCAGAAGTCACCGTGTTCGACCCCCTCGTTATTTTCAACCCAACCGCCCGAAGCCAGAGAGCGGCAAGCCTTTGGCGCAGAGTGGAAGGAGCCAGCCGGGAGACGGACGGAATCCGCCCGACCACCCAACCGGGGGAAGCCCGATATTCAGGAAATGCTCTGGTTGAAAGGAAACCGGGAGGGTTTCAAGCCGATAGCCGGTAGTTGAGGCGCGGCTCCACGCCGAAGCCTGGCCCGGGCCCTGGCGTCAACACGCCACGCGCGAACGTGGTTCCCTCGAAAGGGTCGTCCCGCAGCAGCCACGCGCCGTCGAGGTCGGCGTAATCGCTCCCCTGCGCGGCCACCATCCCGGCGGCAATGAGCAGGCTGCTCTCCAGCATGCACCCCACCATCGTCCGCAAGCCCAACGCCCGCCCCCGGCGCACCATCGCCAGCGCGGGGGTCAGCCCGCCGCATTTGACGAGCTTGACGTTGAAGCCGGAAAACCGCCCGGGAAGGCGCTCCACGTCTTCCATCGTCACGCAGCTTTCATCCGCGAGGATCGGCAGCACCGAAGCCGCGAGCAGCTCCGGCATCCGGTCGTCCCCGGCAGGCGGGAGCGGCTGTTCGATGAAAAGCCCGCCGAGCGCGGCCAACGCCCGCGAGAGAGCCGTCAGATTCGCCCCCTCCCACGCGCAGTTGGCGTCCACCGCCAGCGCCGCCCCGGTCTGTTCCCGGACAAATGCCGCCGGGGCCAGGTCCGCGCGGGCGTCCGACTTGATTTTCACCCACGGGAACCCGCGCAGCTCGGCCGCTTTGCGCGCCAATTCGTCCGCGTCACTGATCCCCACCGTGCAAAACGTCCGTATGGGACGTGCGGGGACTCCCAGCGCCAGTTCCGCCACGGAAACCCCCTCCCTGCGCGCCAGCCCGTCCCACAACGCGAGGTCCAGCGCGCATTGCGCGGCCCGCGAGGGGGCGAACAAGCTCCACGCCCCGGCCCAGGCGCGCTTGATATCCGCCACGCTCCCGATTTCCAGCCCGGCCACGAACGGCGCTGCCCGCCGGAGCCGTTCCGCGACGTCCGCCGCCGTTTCGCCGTAAAACGCATTGGGCGACGCCTCGCCGCGCCCGCAGACCCCTCCTGAATGGAGTTCCACGAACACATTTTGCACATGTCCCCTTGCGGCCCGGCTAATTCGGAACACATTACGCGGGTGGAGGCTCTGCGTGACCACGTTGAGCTTCATGAATCACCTACTTTATGCCCCATTCCGGGTTTAGATCCACTTCTCCCATCCGGTTTTTCACCCGCACCATCGGTTATTCGGCAGAAAACCGCCCCCTTCTTTTGCACCAAACCGCCGCCTTTGACGCCGCGCCCGGCGGCACCCTCCTCATCGGCGGGATGCACGGGGACGAACGCGCCACGACGCTTTTGCTCCTCTCCTTCCAGGATCGGCTCCGACGCGGCGCGCGCGCGGGCTCGGCCGCCCCCCCCCTGGGCATCATCGCGCTGGCCAACCCGGACGGGTTCGTGCGCAACACGCGCCTCAACGCGCGGAACGTGGATCTGAACCGGAATTTTGCAACCGCCTGGAGCGCCGCCAGCGACGAACCGCCCGGGCCGGCTCCGTGGTCGGAACCGGAGAGCCGCGCGCTACGCGATTTCATCCTCTACCAAAGGCCCCAACGCATGGTGACGCTCCACTGGGCGCTGGGCGAACTCGACGCCGACGGCGAACACTCCAACCCGCTGGCGCAGACCATGTGGGACGCGCTCACGGAAACCGAACGGGCCCCCTACCGCCTGCGGCTTGCCGGGTCCAATTCCGTCTGCCCCGGCTCGCTGGGGCAATGGTGCGGCGAGGGACTCCGTTACCCGGATGGAAGCGCCACGGCCATCGTGACGCTGGAGCTTCCCCACGACCCGGCGGCCCCGCGCTCCGAACCGCTGCCGGAGGCGCATCTCGCCACGCTACGCCGCGCCTGGAAACGGGACGCGCATGCCTACTTGAGAGCGGTGCAGCCCCCCGTCCACAAGATGCTCGCCGCCGCCTGCCAGTGCGCGGAACTGCTTTAACTCGACTTCCCGCTCAGGCCGAGGAACGGAGGCAGCGTCTTCATCAGCTTGTCGAAGGCGTCGAAATCGACCTGCTGCTGGCCGTCGCTCATCGCCTCGGAGGGTTTCGGGTGCACCTCGATGATCAGGCCGTCGGCATTCATGGCCACCGCGCCGCGGCAGAGCGCCGCGACCAGGCTGGCTTTGCCGCAGCCCTGGCTCGGGTCCACCACCACGGGGAGGTGCGATTCCGCCTTGGCCACCGCCACCGCCGAGAGGTCCAGCGTATTGCGCGTGAACGTCTCGAAAGTCCGGATGCCCCGCTCGCAAAGCATGACGTTCGGGTTGCCGTGGGCCAGCACATATTCGGCCGAAAGCAGCCATTCCTCGATCCGCTGGCTCAAGCCGCGCTTGAGCAGGATGGGTTTTCCGCTCTGCGCCGCCTCGATGAGGAGCTGGAAGTTCTGGGAGTTGCGCGCGCCGATTTGCAGGATGTCGGCGGATGCGGCTACGTGCTCCACGTCGCGCTCGCTTAAGACTTCGGTGACAATCTTGAGCCCCGTCTCTTTCCTGGCCAATTGGAGGAGGCGCAAGCCCTCCTTGCCGAGGCCCTGGAATTCGTAGGGGGAGGTGCGCGGCTTGTAAGCGCCCCCCCGCAGAATCACGGCTCCCGCCGCCTTCACGGCGCGCGCGGTGGCGAGGAGTTGCTCTTCGCTCTCCACCGAGCACGGCCCCGCCATGACGGCGAAATGCGGACCGCCGATTTTGACGCCGTCCACGTCCACGATGGTGTCCTCGGGATGCGCTTCCCGGCTGACGAGCTTGTAGCGCTTCTGGACGCGCAGGACTTCCTGCACCTGGGGCAGCACCGTCAGGCTCTCCAGGGTTTGGTGCGTGGTCTCGTCGCCAATGGCGGCGACCACCGTTTGTTCGGTCCCGAAAATCGGGCGGGGATCGTAGCCCAGCCGGGCGACTTCAGCGACAACTTGATCGACTCCCTCGCGGGACGTATGGGGTTTGATAACAATAATCATGGAAAAGCAGGGCCGGGTGTTGGAATATCTCCTTACGAGAGCTTATTTTGCGCTTCCCGGAAACCTTTAATTTATGATGACCCCCGATTTTACGGGCGGCGGCATCCACGCCCTGCCCACGGAAACCCGCTCCATCGGCAACGCCCAGGTGGACCAACGCATCCACGATCTGGTGCGCGACTACGGCTGCAACGCCTCCAGCGATTTCATCCAGGAAATGATCGTCACCGCGCTGAAAATCGGGCGCGACGGCTTGAACGAGGCCGATTTGAAGCTTTTCAACCGCTCCCTGCGCGAACTGCGCCATGCCGCCCGCGTTTTCTCCCGCTACACGGACCGGCAAAAAGTGGTCGTTTTCGGCTCGGCGCGCACCCCTCCGAATGCCCCGGAGGCCCTCGCGGCGGAGGAGTTTGGCCGCAAGATCAGCGAGCGCGGCTTCATGCTCATCACCGGCGGCGGCAACGGCATCATGGGAGCCGCCCAGCGCGGCGCGGGGCGCGACAACTCCTTCGGGCTCAATATCCGGCTTCCCTTTGAGCAGCACGCCAATCCCACCATCGACGGCGATAATAAACTCATCACCTTCAACTATTTCTTTACCCGCAAGCTCAATTTCGTCAAAGAAACCCACGCCGTGGCGCTCTTCCCCGGCGGGTTCGGCACGCTCGACGAAGGCTTTGAAGTGCTCACCCTCATGCAAACCGGCAAGGCCCGCATCTTCCCCATCGTCTTTGTCGACCAGCCGGGAGGCACTTACTGGAAAGCCTTCTTTGCCTTTCTGGAAAACCACCTGCAAGGCCACGGGCTGGTGAGCCCGGAGGATTTCAATTTCTTCCGGCTCGTCACCAGCGTGGACGAAGCGGTGGAGGAGATCGCCCAATTCTACCGCAACTATTGTTCCTACCGCTGGGTGCGCCAGCAGATCGCCGTGCGCCTGCGCTGCCCGCTCACGGCCAAGGCCCTTAAAACGCTCAACCGGAACTTCGCCGACCTGCTCGTGTGCGGGAACATCGAAGCGTCCGGCCCGCTGCCGGAAGAGGCCAACCAGCCCGAGCTGGCGCATCTGCCCCGGCTCGTGTTCACCCCCCGCCGCGACCACCTGGGCCGCCTGCGCGCCCTCATCGACGCCATCAACCTGGCGCCTTGCGTGCGCTAACGCGGAAGGCTCTCCCCCTCTCTCCGCGCCTCCTTCACTCCTCCGCTTCCAGCCCCTGGATCAGGCATTCCTGCAAGAGGCCGTAGACGTGGATTTGGGAAACCGCCAGATCGCGCTCGTCCCGGGGCGGATACGCGGCGGCCCGGTTGAGATCCGCCTCGCCCACTCCGTAGCGCGCCGCCAGCGCCAGGCGCGCCTGGTTGAGCGTGTTGAGCCAGGCGTCCATGTGCTCCAGGGGGATCGTCAGTTCGTCCCGCCCCGCCGCCAGGGGCTCCAGGTCGCCTTCCACCGTTGCCGTGGCGTTTTCAAACGCCTCGCGCAGTTCCGGCCGCACCAGCTCGTTCCACTCCGCGCTCAGCGCCTCCTCCTTGTGCGCGGCCGGGTCTGGGAAAAGCCTGTCTTGCGCGGCCCGGCTCCCCCCTGGGTCCGCAGCGGGGGGAATCGCCAGGAAAAGCTCCACCAGGGGCGGCTCCACCTCGGCAAAGACAAATCCGCCGTCTGCATCGCGCTCAATCTTCATGGGTTGTTTGCCCGTTCCATCGTGGCCAGCAGCAGGGATGCGTGGAGCTGCTGGACATACAGTTCCGCCCGTTCCCGGCCGCCGGACCAGAGGATCGAGCGCCCTTTCTGGTGCACCTCCAGCATGTGCTGCTCGGCCTTCTCCTTGGAAAATCCAAACACGCGCCGGAAAACCAGGGTCACATAGCTCATCAAGTTGACCGGGTCGTTGTGCACCACGACGTTCCACGGCGTCTCAAGCGTCGTCTGGGTTTGCGACTTGGTTTTGGTTTGCGTTGCGTTCATTTCACCCTTTGGAGGCAGTGGGCCAAAATCCGTTCTTGCTGCTGGTGCATCCGGGCGAAATCCGCCGGCACCTTGTCCTCATACCCGTTCAGATGGAGCAGCCCGTGGACAATGTAGCGCGCCAGCTCCTCATCCAGCGGACGGCCGTAGCGCGCCGCGTTGGAGAGAGCCGTCTCGGTGCTGATGATGACTTCGCCATGGTCGAAGGTGATGACGTCGGTCGCGCCGGGAATCCCCATGAAATCGCGGTGCACCCGGGCGATGGCCGCGTCGGAGACAAACGTCACCTCCACCTCCGGCAGGCGCGGCAGGGGGGCATCCGGCCGGGCGCGGTGCGGGAGCGCGGCGGCAAGGGCCTCCGCCGCGAGCCGCCGCAGCCAGGGCAGCGCGAAACGGACCTTCCGCTGGCGATTGTAGAGGGTGATTTCCATTGAAAAAAGCCACTCTTTCAGAGAATCGCAGGTGCGTCGAGCCGAAGAAGAAACGCCGGGGCTCCGTCACCCGTCCGCCGGTGCCGCCAACAGGCGCTCCACGGCGGCGCGCAACGCCTGGAAACTGACCGGCTTGGTGAGATGTTCCGCAAACCCGGCCTCCAGGCTCATGCGAATATCCTCGTCGGTCCCATAGCCGCTTAATGCAATGGCCGGAATGGCCGCAGCGGCCCGCATCTTGCGGACTACCTCGCGCCCGTTCCCATCGGGCAGCCCGAGGTCGCTGATGAGCAGATCGAACTTTTTCTCCGAGGCCCGCGCCAGCGCGTCCCGCACGCAAGAGGCCGTCGCGACCCTGTATCCCCACTTTTGCAGCAGCCGGGCCAGAATCCGCAGCGTATCCGCGTGGTCCTCCACCAGCAGGATGCTCCGGGACGCCCCGCGGCCGGGGCCGGAAAGGGGTGCGGCAGCCACCGGTTCGGCTTGCGGGGCGGCCAGCGCCAGGCTGACGGTAAAGGTGGCGCCATGGTCTTTCCCGTCGCTGCGGGCCGTGAGCGTTCCCTCGTGCATTTCCACCAGCGCCCTGGCAATGCTGAGCCCAAGGCCCAAGCCGCCGAAGCGGCGGATCGCCGTCTGTTCGCCTTGTTCAAAGGCGTTGAAAATCCGCGCCAGCGCCTCGGGCTCGATCCCGATGCCCGTATCGGCGATTCCGATTTCCAGCCGCCCGCCTACGTTGGCCGTGCGGATCTCAATGCGCCCCTTCTCGGGCGTGAACTTGATGGCGTTTTTGAGCACGTTCCAGAACACCTGCCGCAACCGGGCCGGATCCGCCCGGACGGTGTGGAGGGGGGCTTCCAGTCTCAGCACAAGGGCGAGGTGTTTTTCGCGGGCGTCGGCCTCGCAGATCGCCAGGGCGCCCTGCAGGCAGACATGGGCATCCACCGTCTCGTAGCGCAGGATCAGCTTGCCCTGGCTGATGCGCGTCACATCCAGGAGGTCGTCGATGAGGCGGGCTTCCAGTTCCACGTTGCGGTGGACCACCTCGATGTCGGCGCGCAACCCGGCAGGCAGACTCTCCATTTCCTGCATGGCCGTCACCATCGCCAGCACGGGGGTCAGCGGCGTGCGCAGTTCGTGGCTCAAGACGGCGATAAACTGGTCCTTGGCCTGGTTGGCGGCCTCGGCGGCTTCCCTGGCACGCTCTGCCGCCTCCCGGGCGCGCCGGAAGTCCGTGATGTCCTCGTAGGTTCCCAAAACCCCGAAAATGCGATTCTCGTGGTCGCGCAGCGGCACTTTGCTTGTCCGCAGCCACGCCGTGGAGCCGTCCGGACGCTGTTGCGGCTCCTCGTAACCGATCTTGGCCACGCCGGAGGTGATCACCTCCCGGTCGTCGGCCCCGTACATCTCCGCCTCCCGCGGGAGAAGTTCATAATCGGTTTTCCCCGCCACCTCCTGGGCGTCGGCGTGGCCGGTATCGCCGGCGAAGGGGCGATTGCAGCCCAGGTAATGGAGATCCAAATCCTTCCAAAACACCCGCTGCGGGATGGTATCGAGGACCTGCTGCAACATCTGCCGCGAATCGACCAACTCGTTCTCCACCCGTTTGCGCTCCAGCACGTTGGCAATGGCGTCGGCGGCGATCCGCAACCGCCGGACATCTTCTTGCGACCAATCCAGGGTGCGGCTGAACGTGCGGAGGCCGATGCACCCGGAGACTTGCCCCCCGCGGCCCCGAAGCGGCAGCAGCAAGGCCGATTGCACCCCTTCCCGTTCGTAATACGCCCGTTCCAGGGCCGCCTCGCGCGGGAAATCATCGAGCCTGGCGATTTGCACCGTCTCTCCGGCCAACAGGCGCTGCTCGAACCACGGCAGTTGCCCCAGCGGAATCTCCTGGGATTTCCGCGGCATGGAGGGGCCCCCCGGCAAAGACGACCCATACGCGATGCTCCAGGTCCCAGCGTCCCTGGCCAACGAAATCATAAACGCCGCTTCCGCGCCGATAAAAAAGCCGACCTTTTCCAGGCTTTTGCGGATTTGCTCGTCGATGCACGCCCCGGTGCACGAGGCGAAGCGGGCGAGAATTTCGGTAAGCAGCGTATCGAAGTTCGCCTGCCGCAGTTTTTCCTCCTCCACGACCCGCCGCAACGTGATGTCCCGGATCACCTTGGCCGAGCCGATCACCCTCCCCTCCCCGTCTTTGATCGGCGAAATCGAGAGCGATACGGGCACCGTCCGCCCCCCCTTGGCGATCCGCACCGTCTCGTAATGCGTGATGTTCTCCCCTCGCCGCATCCGCTCCAGGATCTGCTCCTCCTCCGCCGTGTAATCCGGCGGAATCAGGATGGTGATAGGCTGCCCCACAGCCTCCTTGGCCGTGTATCCAAACATCGCCTCCGCGCCGGGGTTCCACGTCTCAATCACGCCGTCCAGCGTCTTGCTGATGATCGCATCCTGCGAAGACTCGACAATCGCCGCCAGCCGCGCGACCGCCTGCGCGGCGTGCCCGGCCTCGTTCACCCCGCGGGATTCGCGGGAGGGAATATCGTGAGTTTCTTGGATCTCGGAACCCATCTTACAAGGAACCTTCCCCTTTCCCCCTGCCGCGTCAACCCCGAACCGTACGCCAGAACGGGACCGCCCCCATGAAAAGAGCGGTCCCGTTCTCTTGCTGCGGGGGGAAATCAACCCCGGCCCGCCACCGAGCGCCCCGTGCGGGACGTATCGTGGCAGTAGGAGCCCGTCCGGTCGTAAGAGTAATGCACGATGTAATCGTCCGGGCCCACCGCATCGGCCGGGATCGGTTCCGCCGCATTGGTCGGGTCGAGAATCCACCACCGCCCCTGCGACTTCCACATCAGCCAGGCGTGGCTGATTTTGGACGTGCGCCGGGCCTTGCCGATCACGTAACGCACGTTGCTGTCGTTCATGCGGCTCGCCAGCCAGAGCGACTTCGCCTTGCAATCGCCGGCGCGTTTGGCCGCCGTCTCCTGCGGGGTCTGCGCCAGGTAAGGGGCGTCAAACGAGTAGCGGAAGGAATACCCCTGGCGCACCAGCGCCGCCACCGCCGGGAAGCTGGGAGCCGGGCCGTCCAGATGCCGCATCACCGCATCCACGGGCGCGCGGTAGGGATCATAGGGCGTCGGGCCGGGCCGTCCGTTGGAAAGATCGGGTCGGGCAAAAACGCAGGTGGCGGTTAGGAAAAGAGCGAATGTGGTTAACAGGTGTTTCATTATTGGCACAAGATCGTTAACACACGTAGCGATCTCCGTGCCAGGGATTCACTCACCCCTCAAGCAGGGGCATTTTTTCTCTTTCGCGCCCGCATTCCTTCCGTTTTTGCAATTCTCGCTTCTCAACGCTGCGATTCCTGCTTTGCTAATTTGTTCACCGCACCATGAAACTTCGGAACCGGCTTCTCGCACTTGTCTGCTTATTGGTCTTCATCGGGTTTGGATTTGTCTACTTCCACACCTGGGTGGAGCAGAAACCCTTCGGGATCATCCTCTTTGTCTGCGACGGCCTCTCGCCCAACGCCTTGACGGCGGCCCGGCTCTACCAGGGCGGCGCGGGCTCGCGGCTGCAAGTGGAGGCGTTCCCCCGGCTCGCCCTCGTGCGCAACAGCGCGAATGATTTCGCCGTGCCCGATGCCGCCGCGGCCGCCTCCGCGCTGGCCACCGGCGTGAAGGGGAACAACCGGGCCATCGCCATGGACCCCGGCGGGAAACCGCTTTCCTCCATCATCGCCCTCGCCCATGACGCGGGACGCGCCACCGGGATCGTTACCACCGGCAACCTCACCGACGCCACGCCGGCCGCCTTCTACGCCCACGCCACCGACGCGCGCGACGCCCAGGCCATCGCCCAGCAGTTCGCGGGCAGCGACTTCCTGGATGTCGTCCTCGCGGGCGGCATGAATGATTTAACCCCCGAGAGCAAGGGCGGCGCGCGCAAGGACGGGCGCGACATCTGGCTCGATCTGCGCGGCAAAGACCACGCGCTGGTTCGCAGCAAAGCCGAGCTGGAGAACACCCCCGCCTTCCTCTCGCGCCCCCTCACCGGCATCTTCGCCAACGGAAACTTGCCCTTTTCCACCCAGATCGAAAGCGGCAGCCAGCAGCCCTCCCTCTCCGACATGGTGCGCCGGGCCATCCAGTTCCTGCAAATCCACCCCAAGGGCTACCTCCTTGTTGTCGATGCCGCGCTTGTCACCCGCGCCGCCGAACAGAACAACGGCGAACGGGTCATGAGCGAGACGGCCGACTTTGACCACGCCGTCGCCACGGCCCTGCAATACGCGGGCGAAAAGACCCTCATCCTCTGCGTCGGGACGCACGATGTCGGGGGCTTGAGCCTCAACGGCTACCCGCTACGGAGCGACCGGGGCGTGGCCCTGCTGGGCACCAACGCCGCCGGGATTCCCTCGCTGACCTGGAGCACCGGGCCCAACGGACCGCGCGGCGCCGAGCCCGCCCCGTTCCCCTCGCCCGCTCCCAGCAGCGGGGCCGCCCCCACCGCCACGCCTTCCGCAACGGAGGCCGCTCCGGTTGCCCCCGCCGCCGCCACGGCGGCCCCCAAGGAGCCCGCCGCCTTTGCCGCGCCGCAAGCCATCGGCACCGCCCGGGACATGATCCTCCTCGGCTCCGGCCCCGGCTCGGAAGAAATCAGCGGCTTCCTGGAAAACACCGACGTCTTCAAAATCCTCCGCAAACAACTTTAGAGCGTTTTTGGGTTA
>SESF01005658.1_pt1 | contig 21975 bp, 16 predicted proteins | sample 3171521 | NCBI WGS metagenome assembly SESF01 (sample SAMN10866945, study PRJNA518727) | freshwater metagenome | biome: subpolar coniferous forest; feature: holomictic lake; material: water; isolation source: holomictic Lake 227, 6 m and 8 m depth | place: Canada: near Kenora, Ontario | collected...
TTGTGGGACCTCTCTGGGCGCAAAACCTAGTGGCATTGGACCGGAGGTCTGCCCCACACCTGAACAGTTATCGCTGAACTTCAAATCCAGCTACAAAAACAGGTTTGCGAAACCGCACACAAACCTGTTGTCTTAGCGGATTCGGCATTTATGAAGACCTATTTGAAAGCGTTATTAATCGCCCTCCTCGGGCTGATGTCAGGAATCGCGCACGGGGCCGACGCACCGGTCGGCAACGAGCATGCCATGAGCAAGGGCTACGTTCCGCCCAAAGACCCGGCCGTTCAAAAGAAGCTGGAATGGTGGCAGGACCTGAAGTTTGGCCTGCTGATGCACTGGGGAACCTACAGCCAGTGGGGCATTGTCGAGTCCTGGTCGATCTGCCCGGAGGACGAGGGCTGGTGCCAGCGACGGGGGCCGCACGCCAGCAATTATTTCGGCTATGTGACGGCGTACGAGAACCTGCGCAAGACCTTCAACCCGGTGAAGTTCAATCCCGAGAAGTGGGCGACGGCCGCCAAGAGCGCCGGCATGCGCTATGTGGTGTTCACCACCAAGCACCACGACGGGTTCTGCATGTTCGACACCGCCCAAACCGATTATAAAATAACCGCGGCCGATTGTCCCTTCCACACCAACCCGCGGGCCAACGTCGCCAAGGAAGTATTCGCGGCGTTCCGGAACGACGGTTTTGGCATCGGCGCCTATTTCTCGAAGCCCGACTGGCACTCGCCTTATTACTGGTGGCAATATTTTCCGCCGAAGGACCGCAACCCCAACTACGACCTTTCCTGTTACCCAGACCGCTGGCGGCAGTTCAAGGACTTCACCTGGAAGCAAATTGAGGAGTTGATGACCGGTTATGGCAGCCTGGACATCCTGTGGCTGGATGGCGGCCAAGTGCGTCCGCCGCGGCAGGACATCGACATGAACGGGCTGGCGGCGATGGCGCGCACGCACCAGCCCGGGCTGCTGGTCGTGGACCGGACGGTGACCGGCGAGAACGAAAACTACACCACGCCCGAGAACGAGGTGCCCGGGCAGCTACTGCCTTATCCCTGGGAAACCTGCATGACGATGGCGACTTCCTGGAGCTACGTCCCGAACGACCGGTACAAAAGCCCAGGCACCCTTGTCCGCCACTTGTGCCGCATCGTGGCTCGGGGAGGCTGCCTGCTGCTCAACATCGGGCCCAGCCCCGAGGGGGACTTCGACACGGCTGCTTACGATCGCCTGCAGAAAGTCGGCGAGTGGATGAAGGTGAACAGCGAAGCGATTTATGAAACCAGGCCCATCAAACCGTATGAGCATGGGAACTGGGTCTTTACCGCGAGACGCGACGGCAGTGTTTACGCGATCCTGCTCGCGAAGGACGACCAGGGCGCACTCCCGTCCAGGGTGGCGATCCCGGCAGAGATCATGGCGGGCAGGGCCAAAGTGCGGCTGGTCGGCTTCGGCGAGCTCAAGGTAGGCGAGACGGAGGACGGCAAGCCGACATTCATCATTCCTGACGCCGCCCAGGGGAAGCTTCCCGGCAATTACGCCTGGGTCTTCAAGCTGGAAAAGTGAGGCTCTGGCTCCGCAGGGGATGCAAAAGCGATGCAAAGGCGGCTTGCGGATGCGCCCCGTGATGTGCCATGCTGGCGAAAACACCCGGTGAGCGCATTTCACATGAGGTTGGGCCTGGGTTCCAGGCAGACGGTCGTTTCCCGCGCGAGACGGCCGGGTGCGCGGGTTGTGCGGGCGCGAATCTTCGGCTAAACCAATGAAACTTCACTCCCTTGATATTGCCATCATAGCAACCTATTTCCTGGCCACGATATTGATCGGCCTTTGGGTTTCCAGGCGCGGGGCCAAGGACCTGGACTCCTATTTCCTCGGCGGCAAGTCGCTGCCGTGGTATCTGCTGGGCATTTCCGACGCCTCGGGGATGTTTGATATCAGCGGCACCATGCTCATGGTGTATTGGCTGCTGGTGTATGGGGTGAAGAGCATCTGGCTGCCGTTCCTGTGGCCGGTGTTCAACCAGATCTTCCTGATGATGTTCCTCAGCGGCTGGCTGCGGCGCTCGAATGTGCTCACGGGGGCTGAATGGATCCAGACGCGCTTCGGCCGCGGCACCGGAGCGAACCTGGCCCACATCAGCGTGGTGATCTTCGCCGTGATCCAGGTGATTGGCATGCTCGCCTACGCCTTCAAGGGCATCGGGAAGTTCGCGGTGGTGATTTTGCCCTGGCGCTTTACCGGGGCTACGGAGGGGCTGCTTTCCGACGAGAATATCTACGCGATCATCATGCTCTCGCTGACTTCTCTCTATGCCATCAAAGGCGGCATGGTCAGCGTGGTCATCACCGAGGTGATGCAGTTCACTATCCTGACCGCGACCTCGATCATCATCGGTTTTATTGCCATCTACAAGGTCTCGCCCGAGATGGTCCAGGCGGCGGTGCCGGCCGGCTGGCTCAGTCCCTTCTTCGGTTGGAAACTCGGCCTGGACTGGACGGGTATCCTCGACAAGGCCAATGACGCTATCCGGCAGGATGGCAATGAGTTCTTTACCATCATCTTTGGCCTGATGTTCTTCAAAGGCGTGCTGGCGAGCCTGGCCGGGCCGCTGCCGAACTACGACATGCAGCGCGTGCTGGCCACCCGCAACCCGCGCGAGGCCTGCATGATGAATGGATTCGTCAACGTCGTGCTCTATTTCCCGCGCTACATGATGATCACCGGCCTGACGATCCTGGGCCTGGCCTTCTGCATGCCGCAGATGCGCGCCATGCCCAAGCCCGACTTCGAGAAACTCCTGCCGATCGTCCTGACCCAATACGTGCCGGCGGGCGTGGTCGGCCTGCTGCTGGCCGGGTTGCTGGCCGCGTTCATGTCCAATTTCGCCGCCACGATCAACGCCGCGCCCGCCTATCTGGTCAACGATATCTACAAGCGCTTCATCAATCCGAATTCCTCCGCGCGGTCTCTCATCTTCCTGAGCCGGATGGCTTCCCTCCTGGTGCTGGTCATCGGGATTCTCTTCGGACTGCTGACCAATCGCATCACCGATGTCATGCTCTGGCTGGTGGGAGCGCTCTACGCGGGCTACCTGATGGCCAACGTGCTCAAGTGGTATTGGTGGCGGTTCAACGGCTACGGCTATTGCTGGGGCATGGTGGCGGGCATGGTCGGCGCGATGGTAGTGCCGAAACTCGCTGAATACACGGTCGGCCATTCCGTACACCCGCTGTACACCTTTCCTGTGATCCTCGGGCTTTCGCTGGCAGGCTGCCTGCTGGGCACTCTGCTGAGCAAACCGGAGGACGAGGCCATCCTCAAGGAATTCTACCGAACGGTGCGGCCCTGGGGGATTTGGGGGCCGATCCGCCGTCTGGTGCAGCAGGAACAGCCCGCTTTCCAGCCCAACCGCGACTGCAAACGTGACTGGACCAATGTGTTTGTCGGCATTGTCTGGCAGTTGTGCCTGACCAGCCTGCCCATTTACCTGGTGCTGCGAAGCTGGTCGTGGGTGGGGACAATCATGGCGGTGCTGATCGTGACCTCGGTCTTCCTCAAGTTCAACTGGTACGACAAACTGGAGAAAGCGCCCGCGCCGACGGCCCCGGGCGTCAGGTAGGAAACGCCCGTGGCGCAGATGCGCGGCGGAGCCGGAAATCCGAAAACCTAAGCTCGAAATCCGAAACAAATCCGAATTGATGGGAATGGGGCAATGGGCAAACGGGAAGCCGCGACGTTTCTTCGCAGTCTGCAAAGAAACTTTGCGTCATCCTGTGCTTCCACTGCGGACTTCTCTCGGCCTTCGACCTTCGGATTTCCGGCTCCGCCGGGCTGCGGCCTTCGCGCCTCTGCGGTTCATCGGGGCTTGGATCAACCTTCGGAGTTGTTCTTGATGAACTCGATCAACTCATCCACGTACGCGAAGGCCAGTCCCGTGACCGTGTCCGCCGCGCCGTAATAGATCGCGATGCGGCCGGTGGGGGCGTCGCAGAGCGCGGCGCAGGGGAAGACCACGTTCGGCACATCCCCAACGCACTCGTAAAGCGTCCGCGGGTTGAGCAAATACGGGATGGTGCGATATCGCACTTTCCAGGGTTGGTCGAGGTCGAGCAACGCGGCGCCCATGTGATAAACAAAGCCGTTGCAACTCGTCAGCACGCCGTGATAGATGAGCAGCCAGCCTTCGGTGGTCTCAATGGGGACCGGTCCGGCGCCGATCTTGGTGCACTGCCAGTTGGCGCGGTCGCGCTTCGGCGCCATCACGTGGCGGTGGCGTCCCCAGTGAACCAGGTCCGGGCTGTGGCTGAGGAAGATGTCACCGAACGGCGTATGGCCGGTGTCGCTCGGCCGGCTGAGCATGACGTAGTCTCCCTGGATCTTGCGCGGGAAGAGCACGCCGTTGCGGTTGAAGGGCAGGAACGAGTTCTCCATCTGGTGGAACTTCTTGAAGTCCTCCGTGTAGCCCATGCCGATCGTATAGCCGTGGTAATTGTTGCACCAGGTAACCAAGTAGCGGCCATCGATTTCCACCACCCGCGGGTCATAGGCTTCGATGAACCGCCCGATTTCCGGATTGTCGCAAATCCAGCGGATCGGCTCGTGGTCGATGTCGAACCGGATGCCGTCTTTGCTGCGGCCGGCGTGAATACGCATGCTGCGGGTCCGGTCGTCCACCCGGAAGACGCCGGCAAAGCTCTTGCCGAACGGCACCACAGCGCTATTGAAGACGCTGTTGGCGCAGGGGACGATGTCACGCGGGATGACGGGGTTTCCGCTGTAGCGCCAGACTACTTCCGCGCACCCTTTGGGGCGGTTCTCCCACGGAACATTTGGCAATGACTTCCCGATAATGGTCTTCGATCGATTCATGATTTGATTCGGTTTAATCTCTATCCCGGGCACAATCTCAGCGCACCCGCAACGCCCGGGATGCTGCCAAAGGCGAACCGGAATGGGAAGCCGTTTTTGACCCGTGTGGGGCGACCGCAGGGCTGCTCTAAAGTCCGGCCAGTTGAGGGAAGATCATGTTCTGCAGCCCTGAAATCCGAAGACCGAAGGCCGAATTCCGAGAATGGCCTAATTCGATTGGCGGCTGCTCCGCCGGGGTGGCTATCAGTTCGGACCTCGGTCTTCGGGTTTCTTTCGGCCTTCGGTCTTCGGATCTCGGGTTTGCAATGGCCCGGACCGACTTTAGAGCGGCCCTGGGGGGACAGCTTGGCTATTGCATTGGTTGAACAGCGCAGGCACGAAGGTCTGGACTGGCGAGCGAAGGGAATGTAAGCGGTTCTACCGGGTGGGATTTCGGTAACCCCTTCTTCGCCTGGCCGCAGGCAAGATTGGATTGACCGGAAGGGATAGGAAAAGGGAGGTCACCGGGCAAACGGTGCCCCCACCTCGACACCAGTTTAGGGAAAAACTTGCCTACTCAGCATGGCTCAAGAGGAAGGGATGATCGCCCCCATAGATCGAGTTGAACTTAGCCAACCCTCGATTTATGGGCGAATTCTCGATCTGCGTAGCCGCAATCGGCTAACAATGCCGACTATTTCGCACTTTCCCATTCCTGGCACACTCTCTGCTAAATCGTGTGCAGCGAAAAAAAGCACATATGCACGAGCAAACCACCAATTCGAGAAACAGCCAAATACTTTGGAGCCAACTCGTGGCTGAATATCGCCAAGCCTGTCTGCTAAGGCGCGAGGGGCGTGCTGAGGAAGCCCAAGGGGTTGTCAGCGAGAAGCTCCCGCAAACAATAGCCCTTTGGTCTCGGGAAGACGCCCGGTCCGAGGCCGAAAAGAAGGCCGCGCTAGGGAAGATGTTCAGCAACGAACAAATCAGCATGGATTCCTGGTTTTTCGCACACCAGGCTCTGACCAACCGCATGGCCCAGACCCTCATCCCTGCCATTCGTCAGCAGATCGGCCAAGAAGTGCGTCAGGCGTTTGCCCTTCACGCATCGGACCGGATGAGCAACTCAGCTACTGGAGCGAGCAAACCCGAGCGCATTCGATTCGACGACATTCCGGCGATGATCGACTCCCTGTTGGCCCAGCAAGCAGCCGATTACGGTCCGCGACCCACGTTCGTTTATTCATAGATTTTTTAGTTTTGGGTGCCAAACCAAAAGTAGTAACGCAAAACATCAACGCCTGAATCCGCGAGCCAGCCTGGCACTGACCGCCGTCCAATAATAAATCAACTAAATCAAATTATGCGCACCAACACAGTTGCTCCAGTCATTGAACTCGAAGACCACAAATCATTCTTTAAAAGGAATGGCCACGGCCCCAATGGCGAAGTCGCCCCGGTCAAAACCCGCACCATGCTGGTCGGCTTCGACTGGGGTACCAACAAATCCTGCATCAACGCCAGCGTCAGCGGCGAGGAGAACGAAACTGACCTCACGGTTCCCACCGTGGTCGGCTATGCCAGTGACGGCATCGTGGAGAACCTCCTGCCCGGCAATGCCAAAATGCTCTTCGGTGAAGAAGCTCTGAAACATCGACTGCACCTGCGCCTCGTTCAACCCATGATCGATGGCGTGATCCACGACCTCTCCGCTTCTCGCGACTTCGCGCGTCATATCCGCGGCCAGATCAACCCGCCCGCCGATGCTGAATTACGGGCCGTGATTGGTCTGCCGGCCAACGCCGAGCGTTCGGCACGTGAGAATCTGCGCCAGGCGGTTACCGGGGTCTTCGATCGCGTCATTATGATCCCCGAGCCGTTCCTGGCAGCATTGGGCTATCGCGATGAATCCCGCCTCGGCACCGCCGAATATCCGGACCCCGTCCAAAACTCGCTCTTTGTTGACATCGGCGGCGGCACCACCGATGTCTGTCTCGTCCAGGGCTATTTCCCCATGGCCGATGACCAAGTCAGCCACACCTTCGCCGGGGATAAAGTGGATGTGCTCCTTAGCGATGCCATTCGCAAGACGTATCCGGATTGCGCGCTTTCGATGCTCAAAATCCGTGAAATCAAGGAGCAGTACGCCTATGTTGGCAAGCTCGATAAACCCATCATCGTCAATGTCATCGTGGGCGGCAAAATGCGCAAACTGGACGTCGGCGAACAAATCGGCAGCGCCTGCTCCGAGATGCTGATGCGCATCTTTGATACCGTTAAAATGCTCATCAGTCGGGCCTCCTCCGACAGCGTGACCGAACTCCTGCAGAACATCATCCTGACCGGCGGCGGCAGCCGCATTCGGAACCTTGACGTCGAGCTCCAGCGCCTGCTGACCGAGGAAGGTTACGAACAACCGCGCGTGCGCGTTGTCGGTGAGAATTACAAGCAGTACGTGGCCCGCGGTGCCCTCAAAGCCGCCCGCCAGGCAAAAGAGAGCCAATGGCAGCAGTTGATTTCCTGATCCGTACACTGTTGCGTGCCATACCCGATTGGTCTGGCGTTGAGGTCCGGCGGCACTCGGGTCCTGCCTGCGTGCCGAAGGAAACGGATAACTTCATTAACTGCCCCTTTTCGGAGCGCCGGCATTTTGCCGGCTTACTGGCAAGACCGAGTAACCCCTCTCCCCTTCTGAAGGGGCGAGGGAGAAGCCTCCGCAGCTTTTGGGGCCCGCTGGGGGCTCCTCAGTACACGGTCCAAACGGTCTAGGCCGGCTGAAACCAGGCACGAATTGTCTATTGCCGCTACGGCCGCCATTTGATAGGGTCACGCTATGCTTAGTGAGCCCGAAAACCAATTCTCACTCACCCGCGCAACGCCCAGTACGGGCGGACGCGCAAAAAACAACGTCTTTTCATTTCGCATCCTTGGCACCCTCTGGTTCGCATTTTGTTGCTACGCCTGTTTCAACGAGATCCGAGCACTAATGGCCATTCACCCCACGGCAGGCCTTTGGCCCGCTGTGTGGGTTCACGCCGGCTTTTGCCTGCTATTCCTGGCGGGCATGGTGGCGAGTCTATTCTTGTTCCGGAGCACGAGATGGGCGCGTTGGTTTGTTGGCTCGTTGGCGGTGTTTTTGTTAGTGAGCGATATCGCCTATATCGTGACGACGAGATCATTTCCCACGGGGGCTATATTTTTGGGTGTTCTTGTGATTGTGTCACTTGCGCTGCTATTCTTGTCTAAAGCTGAGCCAGCCGCCTAATTAAAGTGCCACCAGTTTAAGCGTGCGGTTTAGCGGCGCAGGCTGTCCAATACAGGATATGACGGGTCGCACCTTTGAAATCGTGCGCGGCACAGTGCTGCTGGTGATTGCCGTGGGCTTCATCGGTTGGGTCTTTATCCGTTGCCTGAAGCGCAGCGACGATCCGGCCCGGCTGATCTTCAAGTGGATTGTGACCGTGCCGGTGGTGTGGTTCCTCATCTGGCGGGTGGGGCCGTTCGCGACATCGTCACAAGGCGGGGCGTTCATTGGCGTACCTGCAGCGGCGGCGATCGGGGTGCTGCTGGCCGCGATCTGGCGGCACAACATTGCCAACCTGGTCGCCAAGCCGTTCGCCTCGCTCTACGATGGCGGCAGCGAGGAACCGGTGCCGCACCCGGCTTATTCGGTGGCCCAATCGAGGCAGAAGCAGGGCAAATACCTGGAGGCCATCGCCGCCATCCGCCAGCAGCTCGATCGATTCCCGACTGACGTTGAAGGCCAGATGCTGCTGGCGCAGATCGAGGCCGAGGACCTGAAAGACCTGCCGGCGGCGGAACTGACCCTCGAACGCTTTTGCGCCCAACCCGGCCACGCGCCGCAGAACATCGTGTTCGCTCTCTACTCGCTGGCGGATTGGCACTTGCAAATCACGCAGGACCGCGAGGCGGCGCGGCGGCACCTGGAGAAGATCATCGAGCGGTTCCCGGAATCGGAATTTGCCCTGGGTGCCGCGCACCGCATCGCTCACCTGGGCAGCCCGGAAATGCTGCTGGCGTCGCACGAGCAGAAGAAATTCATCGTGGTGGAAGGCGCGAAGAACCTGGGACTGCTGCGCGACTGGGGACCTATGAAACCGGCGGAGGCCAGCCCGGAACAGGTGGCCGCGGATTACGTGAAGCACCTGGAACAGCATCCGCTGGACACGGAGGCGCGGGAGAAGCTGGCGATTATCTACGCCGACCATTATGGGCGGCTGGACATGGCGACCGGCGAGTTGGAGCAACTGATCCGCCAGCCGAACCAGCCGGGCAAGCTGGTGGTTCACTGGCTGAACTTACTGGCCGATCTGCAAATCCGGCACGGGGTCGCCTACGAGGCGGTCCAGCAGACGCTGCAGCAGATCGTGGATCGTGCCCCGGACGGCGCGGCCGCCGAGATCGCCCGGCACCGGCTGGCGCTGCTGAAGCTGGAGATGAAGTCGAAAGACCAGAGCCAAGCAGTCAAGCTTGGCACTTACGAGCAAAATATCGGTCTAAAGTGCGGCTCACCGCGCCGCTAGCTTCACGCCGATCTGCGTTTGGAGCTGCTGCGTGAGGTCGAGGTCCGAACCGCCGCCGCTAGTACGAACCTGCACGGTCACGGAGGTGACGGACGAATCCACGGCCTGGACTCTCACCCAGACGTTCCGTCCGCTGAGCTTGGCTTCGATCGTATGCACCTGGTTGGCGCCGGGGTTGATAACGCTGTCCCGCGTGATCGTGCTGTTAAGCTTGAGCACTTCCAATGCCGCCGAATAGACTTGGTCCGTTGTCCTTTGGTAGCGGGCCTCAAATTTATCTTTGACGAAGGGCACCGCCGTGGTGTGCTGATCGTTCACCGTGCCGACACAGCCCGCGACGAGAACGAGCGCACCGAGTAAAGCTATAAATATCTTGGATTTCATCGCTGCTATGCAACCACATTCCCCCGAACCGTCAAGCCCGGATTCGACTTGGCGGCCTCCTTCCGTTGGCGCATTCGCAAGTCCTTGGCACTCGGGGGGAGCGCCGGTTTCCAAACCGGCTTAGAGCGGGTGGGTGGTATGATGGACAGGTTGCAACCTGAGCACACGTCAAGCCGGTTTGGAAACCGGCGCTCCGCCAAGGACTCGCGAATGCGCCTCCTTTCGTTTAAACCTTCAATCTAAGCTTGCTTATGGGAGCCGGATTGCTAAGAAGACACCTGTTGAACTTAACCATCAACTGCCGCTGAATATGAAGACTATGAATAAAGAGCTAACTAAACTTGAAACTCATGACCTCACCCGCAGGGAATTCCTCGGCGCCACCGTGCGCGCGAGCGCTTTGGCGGCGGTCGTCACAGCGTTCCCATTTGTTTCCCGCGGCCGAGTGATTGGAGCCAATGACCGGATCGGCGTCGGTTTCATCGGGGTGGGCGGACGCGGGGGCAGTCATCTCGCAACGGTCAAGAATCTCATCGGGGCGGGGGAGAATCTGCAGGTGGTGGCGGTCGCCGATGTGTTCCGCTACCGGCTGGACGAAGCGGCGAAGCCTACCGGCGCCAAGACCTATATGAAACACGCCGAGCTGCTCGCGAACCCGGACGTGGACGTGGTCTGCATCGCCACGCCAGACCGCTTGCACGTGCCGCAGGCGATCGACGCCATTCGCGCGGGCAAGGATGTCTATTGCGAGAAGCCGATGGGCCACTGGACCCAGTTCAATCTCAGCAAACAGTTTTGCGAGGAGACGGCGAAATTGAAGCGGGTGGTGCAGGTAGGCAACCAGGGCAACTCGAGCCCGGCCTGGCAGAAGGTCAAGGAACTGGTGCGGGGGGGCGCGGTCGGCCGCGTGCAGTTGGTGACGGCCGGCTTTTACCGATACGGGGATTGGGGCGAACGTATGCCGATCGTGGACCCGGAAGCGAAGCCGGGGCCGGACCTGGACTGGGAATCGTTCCTGGGAGATGCGCCCAAAGTGCCGTTCAACGTGCAGCGTTTCTTCAGTTGGCGGAAGTACCTGGACTACGCCGGCGGGCCTTGCACGGACCTTTTGCCGCACTTGTTCACGCCTTTCGCGAGCGCCATCGGGTTAAAATTCCCCACCCGCGCCGTGGCGTCCGGGGGCATTTTCAAATACACGACCTACGACCGCGAGGTCCCCGATACATTTAACATGTGCCTCGATTATCCGGAAAAGCTGTCGGTGGTAGTGGTTTCGACGCTGGCTAACAATTATGTGACTGAACCGGCGATTCATGGCGATGAGGGCACGCTCACGCTCCAGAATCCGGGCGAGTGGAACGCCGGCATCGACAGCGTCACCATTGTACCCCGCCAGGGCGAGCGGAAGGTGTACCCGTTTCAAAAGGGCGACACGACCGCCGCCCACTGGCAGAACTTCATCCAATGCGTGCGGACGCGGGAAAAGCCGGTAAGCGATGTCGAGTTCGGCCTGCACGTGCAGGCGGCCTTGAACATGTCGATGCTCAGCTTGCTGAAGGACAAGGTGGCGACCTTTGATTTCTCCAAGAACGAAATCGTGGTCTAGCCTGTACTAATTAGATATGCAGACGTATTCCCTATTCTCCATGGGGGCGGCAACGGTGGCCCGCGCCGGCGGCTCGCTCGCCCTGGCTCTTTTCGGAGTGTGCTTGAATCCGACGGCGAACGCCGCAGAGCGCCTGACTGCCGCAACGGCCTCGCGCCCGAACCAGTGCATGATCAGCTACGGCGGCAAGCCGGTGCTGCTGTATGTGTTCGATCCGCAGAAGTTCAAGCCCTACGTCCAGGCGCTCAACACGCTGGCCGGCTACGGCGTGCTGCGCGATTCGCCGGGAGACCATTTGCATCACCACGCCCTGATGTATGGCATTAAGGTCAATGGCGTCAACTTCTGGGAAGAAACCGCCGGCTGCGGCGTGCAGAAGGTGGTGGAGTCGCACACGCCGGAAATCCTGCAGGATGCGGCCGGGCTGCCCCAGGCCCGGTTGACGCAGGTGCTTTACTGGCTTGCGCCCGGGGATGCGTTCCTGCCCAACACGAATGCCCCTGCGTTGCTGATCGAGCGGCGCACCATCACCCTGACGGTGGATCCGGAGAAGCGAGAGACCGCCCTGCACTGGAAATCCGACTTCGAGGTTGGGCCCCGGACCAACGTTGTGACGCTGACCGGTGCCAATTATCACGGGCTGGGGATGCGTTTCCTGGAGGAGTTGGACGCGCTGGCCGTGCATCTGACGCCGGAGGGAAATCCGGACCTCGCGAACAGCAGGCAGGATACGTCGGCTCACCGGTGGGAAGCCGTCACCTTCAACCATCCCGGGAAGCCGGCCACCATCGCGCTGTTTGGCGCGCCCGGCAACGCACGGGGCGATGCGCATTACTTCGCGATGAAAACCCCCTTCGCTTATCTTTCGGCGACGCAGGGTTTGGATCAGGAGCCGCTGGTTTACCACCGCGGCGACCGTTTTCAATTGAACTACCTGGTCACCCTCTACCCGGAGGTGAAGCCGGCCGAAGCCCTGGCGGAGCGTGGCCGGCAGTTGCACTGATCGGCCTCAAGCAACGCGTGCTGGGCGGTTTTGGCGGGATCCAGCCCCCGGTAAAGTGGGGGTCGTGAAGGAACCAGAGTGGGGACGGGGAGGTGGTCCCTTGATTTGCCCTGGCGGGCGCGCACGGCGGTTGACAAAGTCTTCGCAAGTCATTGTAGGAGACGACGTAAGAAGTCTCTGATCTCCTGGCCTGCGGCCCACACTTCGGCTTATTCGGAACGTGCTGATTAGAGACTCCTTACGTCGTCTCCTACAACTGCAGACGGGAGCCCTTATAACCGACTTTGTCACTGGCTGTGGGCGGGCGCGGGCCGCCGCGAATCCACCCTTGACGGCAGTCAGCGCAAAAATAGACTGGGGGCATGAGCAACTTCATGGACAAGCTTTCGCCGGGCCTTTTTTTATTGGCACTTCTCAGCTGCGGCCCAATGGCCCATGGCGAAGAGGGCACGATCACTTACGAACCGGGGGATGGCCCCGGACAAGGAAAGCACATCGTCCTGGTTTGCGGCGAATGGGAGTATCGTTGCGAGGAGAGCTTGCCGATGCTGGCCAAGATATTGGCCCAGCGGCACGGTTTCAAGTGCACCGTGCTGTTCTCGATGAATCCGAAGGACGGCACCGTGGATCCCAGCGTGAAGACCAACATTCCCGGGATGAGTGTTCTGAAGAGCGCCGACATGATGGTCGTGTTCGCGATGGACCTCGAACTGCCCGACGAACAAATGAAGCCTTTTGCCGAGTTCGTTCAATCCGGCAAGCCCGTCTTTGGCATCCGCTGCACCCTGCTCTCGTTCCGCTACGAAAACAACAAGAGCTCTCCTTATGCGCCGTTTGATTTCCGCACGCCTGAGGGTGGATACGCCACGGCTTTGTTTGGCGAAAGCTGGAAAGGCCATTATGGAACTCACGGCGTGGAAAGCACGCGCGGCCTGCGCGCCGGGATGAACGAGGCCGATCCCATCCTCCGCGGGGTCTATGATGTGTGGGGTACTACTGACGTCTATCGAGTCACGAAACTCCCACCAGATGCCAAAGTCTTCCTGTACGGCCAAGTGCTGACCGGCATGAAACCCAGCGACCCGCCGAACTGGCAAAAGTCGATCATGCCCATGGTGTGGACACGGGAGATCAAGCGCGAATCAGGCCAGGTTTCTCGAGTGGTTATGAGCACGATTGGGGCGGCGCCAGACATGGAAAGCGAGGACCTCCGGCGCCTTTATGTGAACACGATTTACTGGGCACTCGGCTTGGAATCGAAGATCCCCGAGAAGGCAGATGTGCGTTATGTTGACGGAGACTGGAAAGCCTCTCCTTTCGGCGGTGGCAAGTTCCACCATGGCTTGAAGCCGGAGGACTTTGCGATAAGGAAGCAATAGCCCGAACCAGGCTTCCCGCTTCAGGCCCTACGATCCAAGTCGTCGTTGTTTCATAAAGGCACAGGTTTATATTTAACTTTGAGGTCGAACTCGCCTTCCCACCGGGCCATCACCGCCGTCGCGAGGCAATTACCGATCAGGTTAATGGTTGTCCGCGCCATGTCGAGCAATTGGTCCACGCCCATGATCAATACCACCCCTTCGAGCGGCAAATGGAAGGCCGCCAGTGTACCTGCCAGGATCACCTGGGCGCCCCGGGGGACTCCGGCGATGCCCTTGCTGGTCACCATCAGTGTAAGCAGCATCGTGATTTGCTGAGAGATGGAGAGGTTCACCCCCGCGGCCTGCGCCACAAAGATCGATGTCACCCCCAGGTACAAGGTGGACCCATCCAGATTAAACGAATAGCCCAGCGGTAATACCAGAGATACGATCCTGCGAGGCACTCCCAACTCGACCATTCGGTTGATGGCGTCGGGCATGGCTGCTTCCGAGGAGGCGGTGGAGAAGGCCAGTAGCGCGGGCTCGCGCACCGCTTTAAGGAAACCGCGCACCGGAATGCGAAACAGCAAGGCCACCGGCAGCAGAACGATCACGCAGAACGCGAACAGAGCGGCATACAAGGTCAGAACCAGCTTGCCCAGGTTCAGCAGCACACCGATGCCGCTATGCCCTACCGTCACCGCCATGGCCGCGCCGACACCAAACGGGGCGAACTTCATCACCAGGTTGGTGAAACGGAACATCACGTCCGTCAGCGCTTCGCAGAACCGCAGCAGGGTGGTTCGGCTTTGGCCGCCGACCTGGGTCAACGCCACAGCGAACAGCACGGAAAAGCAGACGATTTGCAGGATGTCATTGGTGGCGGCCGCCTCAAAGAAGCTGCGGGGCACGACGTGCTCGATCACGCCTTGCAGCGTGACATGTTTGCCCGTGAGGCCCTCGGCACCCGCGGCGGTAGGCGGCAGACGGATGGCCGCGCCGGGTTGAGCCAGATTGACCGCGACGAGGCCAACCGTCAGGGCCAGCGTGGTGACCACCTCGAAATAGATAATTGCCTTGAAGGCCAGGCGGCCAACCGCCTTGAGATCGTCGCTGTGACCGGCAATGCCAACCACGAGCATGCCGAACACCAGCGGCACCAGGATACACTTGATCAGGCGAAGGAAGATGTTGGAGACGATCTGCAAGCTCTGGGAGGCTTCGGGGAAAAGCCAGCCCGCCAGGACGCCGATCACCATCGACGTTAAGATCCACTGAGTGAGGCTGATACGCCGCAAAAGCCGCCAGGAGGCTAAAAGGGGACTGCTTCTTGCTGGCCCGGCCGGTGGGTTCATCACATCACGCCTTGTCGCAGGAGACGCGCGGTAGCAGAAGATTGAACGGAGGAGTTAGCATAGTGCTGGGTAGTCGAAGTGCGATCACCGTGTCAAGAAGAACTACAGGCCGGCCACGGGCTTTGGGCGCAACCGTGCATTGCCCCAACCTCGCGGCTGCACTGGTCCGGAACGCCGCCTTCAGGCGGCAGCAGTGGCTTGCGATCATCGCGATCCTGGCGGCGATGCCCCCCCGCGCTCGCACGATCCAAGCTGAAGGAGAGGCAGATCGGTTGCCCGCCCTATCGGGCACCCTCCCCATGAACCTCGACGGGAGTGGAATGGCCCCTCTCCCCCTCGAAGGGGGAGAGGGAAAGGGAGATGGGCACCCACGTCAATTCCTCGGCCTACCCCAATCCAAATGCACGGCTCAGGCGGGGTGAGCCTGACGACAATCGGGGCCGCAGGATAAGCCGACGCCTTGGCGAAGGCGACAGTAGCAGAAATGAGAAGCAAGTTGTGTCTGCATCTTCTTAATGTGCCGGCCGCAGCGTTGCCACGACCGTCCGCACCACGGCTTCGTCGGTCGTTTTCCAGCTAAACTCCGGTGGCCGGAGGGTGCCGCCCATGAAGCAGCGGGAGTTGCGGAGTGTCATTTTGCTCTCCACCGAGCCGCGCGCGCTTAAGTGCACCTCGCTGACGCCCGTTCCAGCCACGATCTTGTGGACGTTCTGCGGCGTGATGCCACCCCCCGGCAGGATAATGATACGGCCGGCCGCCTGCTGCTGGAGCGCGGCAATCAGTTCCAACCCTTCCAGGCAGGACGCTTCTTGGCCGGACGTCAGCACCCGGTCGAGACCCAGGCCGATGAGTTCCTCCAGCCCCTGGCGAGGATCCCGGCACATGTCGAATGCCCGGTGGAAAGTGACGTTCATGGGGCGCGCCAGTTTGACCAACTCGCGGGTCAAGCTCTGGTCAATGTCCCCTGCCGCAGTGAGGCAGCCAATGACCACGCCATCGGCTCCGGCCTCCTTGACCACGCGAATGTCCTCGCGCATCACCTCGATCTCGGTGTCATCATAAAGGAAATCACTGCCCCGAGGACGAATGATGACCTGCAACCCAATTTGGAGGCGCTTCCTGGCGGTGCGGATGCAGCCGGCACTCGGCGTGGTGCCCCCCTCCATCAGGTTGTCACAAAGCTCTACACGGTCCGCCCCACCCCGCTGGGCAGCGATGGCGCCCGCTACCGAATCAACACAAATCTCAATGCGCATTGTGTCCGAAGTCTATGCCGTGGACGCCAAAAGGGAAGCACGATGGTGCTCTGATCGAACGACCGGGCGCACTCCGGGGTCACTGCGAAGAAGCACCTCGCCGGCTTTTTGGAGCGCTTGCTGTCCTTGACCCACCCTGGCGCGACGCCTACACTGCGCCGGATTTCACATGAGAACATTCTGCACCATGCTGATCGCCTGGGCCGTAATCGGCTCGGCGGGACAGGTTCGCGCTGAGCCAGAGTTGGTGAACGGCATCCAGGCCCTGGTGCATGACTCCGTTATTACTTTTGCCGAGGTCGAGTACATGACCATGCCGGCCAAGGAACAGCTCTACCGCCAATACCGCGCCCAGCCGACGATGCTGGACAAGAAGTTGGCGGACGCCCGGAATGATACCCTGGACCAGTTGTTCGAACGGCAATTGATCCTGCACGATTTCAAAGTCACGTTCAGCCAGCCCGACCGGCAGGTCATCATCGACAAGGAGATCAACAAAGAGGTGGATCAGGAGCTGGAGGCGGAAATCCATGCGCGTTATGGCGGCAAGCGCATAACCCTTATTCAGACCTTGCAGGCAGAGGGAATCACCCTGGAGCGGCATCGCCAGATAATTCGCGACCGGATTATCATCACCTGGTTGCGCCAGAAGAACATCTCCTCCGAGCTCATCGTCTCGCCGCATCGGGTGGAGGTGTATTACCAGGCCCACCGTGACGAGTTCAAAGTCGAGGACGAAGTCAAGCTGCGGATGATTGTGCTAAAATGTCCGGAAGAGAGTGAAGCAACCCGGACCGAGAGGCTGATGGAGGACATACTGACGGCGCTAAAAGAAGGGGCCACATTTACGGAGATGGCCACGATCCATTCCGAAGGGTCGCAGCGCAATCAGGGCGGGGATATGGGCTGGTATACCTTGTCCCCCAAGCCCCGCGAATCCTCGGCGTCCCAGCGCGACCAGGGGGCTCCCGGATTGACCAAGTATTTGGCGGACACGGCGGTTTCGCTGCAGGCAGGACAGCACAGCGGGGTCCTGAGCCGTTCGGTGGGAGAAGATTATTGGGTCTGCCAGTATAGCAATAGGGTGCCGGTCGTAGGCCGTCATTACCAAGCCGATACGGTGTTGAAGAAAGAGATCCTGGCGGAGAAGCGGGAGTTTGAGACTGCCGCGGCGGCTACGAACCTGCCGCCGCCGATGGAATTCTACATCATGCTGGTGGAAGACAAGCGGCCCAACCGTTTCAAGACGCTCACCGAGGTGCGTGCCCAAATCGAGAAGGACATGCTGGCGCAGGAGCGAACTCGCCTGGAAAAGCAGTGGGTTGACAAGCTGAAGAAGAAGACATTTTGGAAGTTCTTCTGAGCGGCTGAAAGCGGCTGGTTAGGGGCTGAGGATTTGCCGGTTCAGTCCCCTCACCCCTTAACCCGCAACTCGCGACCAACGATGACTGGCTGGATTGGCATTTCAATGGGCGACATCACGGGCATTGGCCCGGAAGTCGCGCTCAAGGCGCTCGCCGTCGAGGCACCGGCGGACGACACGCGTTACCTGCTGATCGGCGACGCTGAGCACGTGCTCCATCTTAACGAGCGGCTCGGGACGGAGCTTCCATTGCAGACCTACGGCGGCAAAGACAAGCCGGGGCGGATCTTCCTTTGCCACCCGCTGCCGAACGCGTTGCCGGAGGACTTGTTGGAGGGGTCGCCGGCCGCGGCGCTCGCGGCGGTCGCCTGGGTGCGGGAAGGCGCGGAGCGCTGTCTGCGCCGCGAGCTCGATGCGCTCGTGACCGCGCCGGTGAACAAGCAGGCGATCGTGCGCGCCGGCCAGGCGTTCATTGGCCAAACGGAGCTTCTCTCGCAGCTCGCCGGCACCGACCGTACGGCGATGATGCTGCTGGGCGAGGATGACCGCGGCCGCCGGCTGCGGGTGGCGCTGGCGACAACACATTTGCCGCTCAAGTTTGTCGCCGACAACCTGACGCAAGCCAAGATCGAAATGGTCATCGAACTGGCCGCACAGGCTTGTCACGATCTCGGCCTGACGCAGGCGCGCGTGGCTGTCTGCGGCCTGAACCCGCATGCGGGCGAAGGTGGCGAGATGGGCGCCGAAGAGAAGACCATTATCGCTCCGGCCGTGGGAGCCGCCCGGCGGCGCCACACGAACGTCGTTGGTCCGCTGAGCGCTGACGCGTTGTTCTACCACGCCTTCAAAGGCGAGTATGACGCCGTGGTGGCCATGTATCATGATCAAGGGCTGGTGCCGCTCAAGATGATCGGCTTCGAGACGGGTGTGAACTGGACGTTGGGGCTGCCGTTCATTCGCACCTCGCCCGATCACGGCACGGCCTACGACATCGCCGGCCAGAGCAAGGCGAATCCTTCCAGCATGCTGGCCGCGATCCGGCTGGCGAAACAGTTGGCCAGCAAGCGCTGAGCCGTCTCCATGCAGAAGAGAACCACAGATGGACACCGATGAACACAGATACTGAAGACCGGGTTGCGGTCTCGCTTCGCCTTGTTTTGGGTTACCGTTTGGGGAACAGATTCCCGCCAGGGAAGAGCGCGGTTTTTTGCGCTCCTCATCGGTGTCTATTTGTGTTCGTCTGTGGTTGTATGGAATTGTTGCGACCCAGTAGTGGAAATTTGCTCAGGTATTTGGAATGCTGCCGATGAACTTCAACGAAGCCCAAACCCGCCACGCCCAACTCGCCGAGGAAATCCGCCGGCACGACTACTCGTATTACGTGCTCGCGCAGCCGGCCGTCAGCGACCGGGAATACGACCGGCTCTACCACGAGCTGCTCGAACTGGAGAAGCGGTTTCCCCAACTCGTCACGCCGGATTCTCCGACGCAGCGGGTGAGCGGCCAGCCGCTGAAGGAATTCAAGCCGGTGCCGCATCGGCTGCCGATGCTCAGCCTGGACAACACCTACTCGCAGGAAGAACTGCGCGATTTCGTGAACCGGGTGCAGAAACTGCTGCCCGATGAGAAGCTGGACTGGATCGTCGAGCCGAAGGTCGATGGCCTTGCGATCAACCTGTGTTACGAGCGGGGCATCTTCACCTGCGGCTCGACCCGCGGCGATGGCACCACGGGCGATGACATCACCGCGAACCTCAGAACGATTCGGAGCATTCCCGCGCGGCTTCAAAGTAGGACAGGCATCCTGCCTGTCCCGGGCGTTACGCCGAGCGGGGACAGGCGAGACGCCTGTCCTTCTTCGTTGGAAGTGCGCGGCGAGGTCTATTTGACCAAGGCCGGCTTCTTGCGGCTGAACGCGGAGCGCAAAGCCGCCGGCGAGGAGGAGTTTGCCAACCCGCGCAATGCCGCCGCGGGCTCGCTCAAACAACTCGACCCGCGCATTGTCGCCAAGCGTCCGCTCGATATCGTTGTCTATGGCCTGGGCCAGGTTGAAGGCGCGGCCCGGCCGCCGCAGCAACATGACGAGATGCTCACCTGGCTGAAATCGTTCGGTTTCAAGACGCTGGACCACACCTGCCACTGTCGCTCAGCGGATGAACTGGTCGCCGCCATCGAAGATCTCGACCAGATGCGGCGCAGCTTCGCCTACGAGACGGACGGCGCGGTCATCAAGCTCAACTCGTTTGCGCAACGCGAAGTGGCCGGCTTCACCTCCAAGGCGCCGCGCTGGTCCATCGCCTACAAATACGCCGCCGAACAGGCCGAGACGCTGCTCAAGGCCATCACCGTGCAGGTCGGCCGGACAGGTGCGCTCACACCCGTCGCGGAACTGGAACCGGTCTTTCTGGCCGGCAGCACCATCAGCCGCGCTACGCTTCACAACGAAGACTATATTCGCCAGAAGGACATCCGCATCGGCGACACGGTAAGAATCGAGAAGGCGGGCGAAGTTATTCCCGCCGTTGTGGATGTGGTGTCGGCGAAGCGGACGGGCAAGGAAGTTGATTTTCGCTTTCCCAGGGAGTGCCCGGAGTGCGGCTCCAGAATTTCCCGCGCGCCCGGAATCGACGAGGGCGACGAAGGCGTGGTCTGGCGCTGCCTGAATCCGGATTGTCCGGCCCAGGTGCGCGGGCGTATCGAGCATTGGTGCGCGCGCGGTGCGATGGACATCGAAGGGGGCGGCGATGTCCTCGTGCGCCAGCTCGTCCAGGCCGGCCTCGTGCGCGACGTGGCGGATCTTTATTCGCTGAAGCTGGCAGAGGTGATGGGGCTGGAGCGCAGGGGAGAGAAGTCGGCCCGTAACATCCTGGACGGCGTCGCCGCCAGCAAACAGCGCGACCTTTGGCGGTTACTGTTCGGGCTGGGAATCCTGCACGTCGGCGCGGGTGTGGCCAAAGCTCTCAGCCGCAGCTTCGCCACCCTCGAAGACGTGTTCGCTTCTGGCGTGGACCAGTTGACCGAGTGCGAGAACGTGGGTGAGGTCATCGCGCAGAGCGTGGTCCAGTGGCAAGGCGATCCGCGGAACCAGAAGCTGGTCGAACGCCTGCGCAAGGCTGGCTTGAATTTCGCATCCCAGCTCTACCAAGAGAAGGCCGAAGCCGGGCCGCTAGCGGGCAAGACCTTCGTTCTCACCGGCACCCTGCCAAACCTGAAGCGCGAGGAAGCCGCCGCGAAAATCGAGGCTGTTGGCGGCAAGGTCAGCGGCAGCGTGAGCAAGAAGACCGACTATGTCGTTGCGGGGGCCGAGGCTGGTACCAAGCTGGACAAGGCGCAGAAGCTTGGGGTGAAGATTATTGATGAGGCGGAGTTGGTGCGGTTGTGCAGTGAGTGACAATACGGCACCACCATCGCTGTTGAGCTCAGTTGAGGACAGTGCGGAGCAATGCAGCCAGCCACGCATAGCGAACCTGCCAGCGCACGGCTCGAACAGGACATCAATCCGGAGGGCAGTTGCTCTTTGCCGCCGCACCCCATTGCGGCAAGCGCCGAGGATAGAGCAGTTTCATTAGCGTCACCACCTGTGTATTAACCTGAACGGCATTTGCCCGCTAAACACGCTAAACAACGCGAACAGGGGCAAGCAGATGTAACAGAACGGGCCTTTACCCGGAAGGGGAAGCCGGGATAATTATTAGATCGGCCCCATTAGCGTCGTTTAGCGTGTTTGAACGGCTCTTTCCAGGTTGAACAACCCGCAGTTCTTGCGAATCAACCGCCGCGCCGTCGCCGCCGCCCGCTGCGGTTCGATGGTCCGACGCACGGGCGTCAGCACGATGGCGCCCCCTTCATGCACCGTCACGTCAGACTGGTCGCCGACCTTCAAGTGCGCCAGGTCCATTAGCGCCGCGTCAAAGATGAGGCCTGCGCGAGTTCCCAACCTTCGCAATGGTCTTTATCATGTTGCATTACTATGTCTAACACAGTCGCTCGTCAAGTACGCTTCCTAGTACCGATGGCAAGCCGGCGAACGAGACCCAAGCAGCCGGGGAGCAGGGCAGGGAGCAGTCGGGGGCAACGGAACCGTGCGGGAGCCACCGGCGCGACCCGCTGAGGTCGCAGCCCCTGTACCCAAAACCCAACGGATAGCGCTGGGAAGGCAGCGAAGCCGTGCCTCGAAGATCCGTATGCCTTAATTGGGCTAGTACGGGACTGTGGGGGGAGCCGGTGGGAAACCACCGGCTCTACCGGA
>SESF01027786.1_pt1 | contig 21956 bp, 18 predicted proteins | sample 3171521 | NCBI WGS metagenome assembly SESF01 (sample SAMN10866945, study PRJNA518727) | freshwater metagenome | biome: subpolar coniferous forest; feature: holomictic lake; material: water; isolation source: holomictic Lake 227, 6 m and 8 m depth | place: Canada: near Kenora, Ontario | collected...
GCGAAATAGCGGCGCAGGTAAAGCCGCCCAGCGGCGTCGAGGACCAGCGGCGTCGCGGCCTCCGAGGGAGCGCCCACGGCCGGGGAAGCGGCCAGCGCGGCGCGCCAATCCTCCAGCGGCAGCCAGGAGAGCGGCTCCCCCGCATCCGAGAGGGGCGGCTGCGCCAGGTCCAGGCAGATGTGCCCTTGCCGGACTGCCCGGCTGAGATGAGCCGCCGCCAGCGCCACGGTCTCCCCGCCGCCAAAGCGCGCAATGAACCGTGCAAAATGCCGGTCGAGATCGGCGAACAGTGGAGCGTCGAGAAGGATTCCATCCTCCTCTTTGCGCCTTTGCGTCTTTGCGTGAGCACTCTTCATGGTTTGGGCAAAACGGTGAGCGCGCGGAGGCTTTCCACCAGCGCGAGCGCCGGGCGCGCCCGGTAGATGCCGCGTTGGGGGTTGCCCGGCTCCACCCCGCGCAGGAAAAGGTAGAAGACACCGCCGAAGTGCGTTTCGTAAGTGTACCCCGGCACGCGCGCCGCCAGAAAACGGTCGGCGGCGAGGAGATACAAATGTGCTTGGAGCGCGTAGTGGTGGGCGCGCATCGCCGCCTCGACCCCGGGGAGATCGTAGTCTTCGGGCCGGTCGCCGAGCCAGTTCGATTTCCAGTCCACCAAATAATACTTTCCCTCGTGCTCGAAAAAGAGATCGATAAAGCCCCGCAGGAACCCGGCGACCGGCTGGAACCGGAGCCGCCCCAGCGCCTCCGCGTCGAGCGCCGGGTCGGCGGTCTCTGCGAAGAGAGAGCGCAGGTCCGCCGGGCGCAGCGCCGGGAGCCGGACGGAAAATTCGGCTTCGGAAAGCCGCGCCTCCATCGGCACATCGCGCAGGCGCAGGCCGGGGGCCAGCTCCACCTCCAGGAGTTCCGCGAGCTTGGGGGCCACCGCCCCAGCGAACGGCGCGCCGGAGAGCCCGTGGGCAGCGAGCTTTGCCGGGATGAGTTGCGCGAGTTGCTCCGGCTTTTGGAAATCGAGCGCTTCAAGCACTTCGTGGAAGAACTCGCCCGCCCGCGCCCCTTTTTCAAACCGGAAAATGCCGCCGGGAGCCGCCTCGGGGGCGGGAATTTCTGGCGGCAGGTGGTGTTCCGGCACGGGCGCGTCCCGCTCCGGCTCCTCCCGGCTGGTTCCGGAGGTCAGGCCGGTGAAGCTCGTCAAAAACGCCGGGACGTGGATCGCGCCGGGAAAGACCCGCGCCGTGAGCGGGTGCTCGGGAGGAGTTGCTGATGGCTGGATCGGGCGCGTCGCCTCCGGCTCCACGAAGCTCCATGCGATCCGCCCCGGCAGCGCCGTGGCGAGCCCCTGGATGCCCCCGAGCATCGGCTGGCCCAGCAGATGGCCCAGCGCAGAAACGCCCTGCTGCTGGATGTCGCCCGCGTAGACCGTGCAGGCTTGCCGCGCGCGCGTGACGGCCACGTACAAGAGCCGCATTTCCTCCGCGAGCGCCTCCCGCCCGTGCGCCGCCACCGCTTCCGGGGCTGCGCCGCGCTTGCCCCGCAGGTCCAGCGTGAGGCGTCCAGCGTTGTCGTGAAATTGCACGCGGTTGCGCCGGGACGTGTCCGCGGGGGTCCAGAGGAACGGGCAGAGGACGACGTTATATTCGAGCCCCTTGCTTTTGTGCACCGTCACCACTTGCACGGCGTCGCCGTCGCTCTCCAGACGGAGCTGCGCGGACTCCGAGGGGGCGCGGGAGGAGGCCCGCTGCTCGGCGAGCCATTCCAGCAGCGCCTCCGGGGTGAAACGCGCGGCGGCTTGCGCCTCCTGCAGAAGCTCGGCAAGGTGGAGCAAATTCGTGAGGCGGCGTTCTCCGCCCGGCTGCTCCATCACGCGGCGGCGCACATCGGACGCCGCCGCCAGCCGCCGGAACATCGCGGCGAACCCTTCCCCGCGCCACAGTTCCCGCCATTCGGCGAATCGCTCCGTCCATTGCTGGCGCTCCGGGTCGGTTAATTCCGCCAGCGCGTTCCCGTTGAGCGCAAAGAGCGGCATCGACAGAGCCGCGTGGAGCCGGCCGTTGTCGCCGGGCGCGAGGACCGCCTCCAAGACGCGCGCCAGCTCCGCCGCGTGCGGCGTGTGGAAAACGCTCTCTTCGGCGTGCAGCACGCTGCGGATGCCGCGTTGCCGCAGCGCGCTCTGGATAAGCCCCGCCTGCTGGTGGGTGCGCACGAGGACGGCCAGATCCCGCCATTCCCAGCCGCCGTCCGCGTGCAGGCGGGCCGCGTCGGCGGCCGCGGCATCGGCGATCCGGCGCGTGGCGTCCTCCAGATTCCAGCCCCGCTCCTCCTCCCCCCGCAGATAGCGGAACTGAAGCGGCGGGCGCTGATGCGGGGGGACATCGCGGGTGGGTGAGTGCACTTGGTAATATTGAATCCGATCTTCCAAAAATGCGTCGTCAACCCCGAGGAAAAGCGCGTTGAAGCCTTCCAAAAGCGCCTGGCCGGAGCGCCAGTTGGTTTCCAGCGTGTAGCGGCGCGCGGCGGAAGCGGCGGCTTTGAGGTAAGTGAAAACATCCGCGCCCCGGAACCCGTAAATCGCCTGCTTGGGGTCGCCGATCCAAAAGAGCCAGTGGCCGCCGCCGCCGAAAATCCGCCGGAAGAGAGCGTATTGGAGCGGGTCGGTGTCCTGGAATTCGTCGATCAGCGCGGCCTGGTATTTGGCCCCGATGGCCCGGGCGAGCGCCGCGCCCCGGGGACCATGCAGGGCAGAGTGCAGGCGGGTGAGCAGGTCGTCGTAGGTCAGCACGTTGCGCTCCCGCTTGCGCGCGGAAAGCGCCGTTTCCGCATAGGCCAGGAATTCGCGCGTGAGTTGCTGGAAGAAGGTTTCCGCCTGCGCGCAGAAGCTTTCGCAAAGGGTGAAGAACGGAGCCGAGGGGGGCGTCTTGCGGCTCCCCGTCGCCTTTTCCATCGCCGTGGCGCCAAAGAGCGCGAGCGTTTCTACGAGCTCTTGGTCCGGCGCTTCCGCCGTTCCCAGCCGCGCCAGAACGGGGAGCAGGTCGAGGCGTTTTTTCCGTTCGCCGGGCTTGAGCGCCTTGTCGGCTTGCAGGAGCGCGGTGAGCGCCGCGCCGCCGCCGTTTTGCCACGCTTCGGCGATGGCGGCGAAAGCCTCTTCGAGCCGCTCGGCGAGGGCCGCGCACGGCTCGGCCGCCGGTTGCGGCAGCAGCGCAAGGTCAGGGTGATTGCGGGTTTGCACGAGGAGATTCGCCCAGCCCTCGGGCGAAACGCCCGCGTCCAGCGCCAGCGCGGCCAGGAGCGCCGGAGCGCCGGCAAACCGCGTGCGCCAGAAGTCGGCCGCCACCTCCTCCAGCAGGGGCCTGGAATCGGTCAGCAATTCCACGCCGTAGCGGACGCCGCTTTCAAACGCGTGCTCCTGCAGCATCCGCTGGCAGAAGCCGTGGATGGTGAAAATCTGCGCTTCGTCGAACGACTGGGCCGCCAGTTCCAGCGCGCGAATGCCGGGAGCCTTGTCCGGGTGCTCCGCCAGGTAACGGGCGATGAGCGGGTTTTCCGCCGCGCCGCTTTTCAGCTCCGCGAGCGCCGTATGCAGCAGCGCGCGGACGCGTTCGCGCAACTCCTGCGTGGCCGCCGTCGTGTACGTGACGGCCAGGATCGAGGCGACCGGCACGCCTTCCTCCAGCACCAGCCGCAGGTAAAGCGCCGCGAGCGAATACGTCTTGCCGGTGCCCGCGCTCGCCTCGATGAGCGTGGCGCCCCGTTCCAGCGGCGTCTCGGCGGCGTTGAAAGCGTTCATACGGCCGGGCCCTCCGCGGCCAGCAGCGGGCCGAAGACGGCCAGCGCGGTGGTTTCAAAAGCGGCGTCGAGCGGGTCGCCCCCGGCATCCGCGCCGCCAAAGCAGAGGCGGAAGCTCGCGTTTTCGCATTCGCCCTGCGCGCGCACGTTGCCGCGCCAGACGGCGCGAGCCCGCTCCAGCGGCGGCTTCCCCGTGGCCTCCTGGCTTTCCGCGAACGCCAGCGACGTGTTCGGGAAAAAAGGGAGCGGCGCTTGCAGCCCTTGCCAGAAAAGCTCCAGCAACTCCAGGAGCCGCTCCGGCGGTTGCGGCGCGAATTGGACCGCCCCATCCGTGCCCGCCAGCACCGTGGGGGGCGGCGGCGCCTCTCCGCACGCGGCGCACCAGGCGAGGTGGGCGCACCAGGCTTGGAGGCGATCCTTGGCTTTCAATTTCGCCGGGCGGAAAAAGGCGAGCCGCCCGCCGTAGAGCGCGTCGAGGCGGCCGGTGAGGGTGAACGGGGAAACCCGCAAGTCGAGCAGGCGCGGCGCGTCCGGGCGGGTGGTCCCGAGCAGCCGCGCCATGGCGGCATGGAGCGTTTGCGCGGCGCGGGTCTGGGAGCGGTAATGCTGCGCCCCCACGCTGCCGGGCGGCAGCAGCCCCCGGGCGACGAGGGCGGCCTCCGGCGGGAGCGGAGCGCCATCGGCCTGCGCCGCGAAGAGTGCAGAGGAAACCCGGTAGAGTTGCAGCGCGTCGAGCGCGAGCGGCTCCGTTTCCTCCAGCGTCTCGTCCCATTCTTCCAGCCGGATGGCCAGCCGTTCACGCAGGAAGAAGGCGGCCGGGTTTGCAAAAAACGCGCTCAAATCAGCCAGCGCCACGGCGCGGCGTTCCGGCTCCGGCGGCTCCAGTGGACTCTCCAAAAATGGCACGGCGCGGGCCGCCTTGCGCGCGGCGGCGGCGGCATTCGCGGCCGAGTAACTGAAAAGGGGGCTGCCCGGCTCAAAGTAACTCCGGCTGAAGGCGTGGAGCCGGTGCGTAAGGGCCAACGCCGCGCGCGCACCCGCTCCGCCAGGGAACCGGCAGCTTGTCTCCAGGTGGTCGAGCAACTCGCTGACCACCACGGAGGGGGGGAGCGTCTCCTGGCCGCCGGGCGAACGCCCCACGTAGCTGACGCGCAGCCGGTCGCGGGCGGAGAGCAACGCTTCCAGGAAGAGATAGCGGTCGTCGGCGCGGGCTGAGCGGTCGCCGGGGCGGGGCCGGGCATGGATCAGGTCGAAGGGGGGCGGCTGCGGGCGGCGCGGGAAAACGCCGTCGTTCATCCCCATCAGCCAGATCACCCGGGCCGGAATGCTCCGCATCGGCTTGAGCGCGCAAAACGTCACCCCGCCCTTCAGGAACCCGCCGCGCTGTTCCGCCTCGCCCAGCATCCCGGTAAAATGCTCGCGCACCGCTGCGAACTCCGCCACCTGCTCCGGCCCGGCCTCGGCGGCCACGGCCGCGAGCCGCTCCACGGCGTCCCGTAGCGTGCGCACGTCATCCAGCAGCCCGGGGGGCTCGTCGCCGGAAGCGGGCGCGAAAAAGCGGTCGATCACCGTTCGCAGCGCTTGCGGCCATTCCCCCAGCGGGCGGGGCTCTTCCAATAGTTCCAGCGAGGAGAAGACCGCCTCCATCGCCTCGGCAAAGCGCCCCAGCAACTCGGCCTCCGAGCCTTCCACATCGTCCTCCGGGAGGATCCCCTCAAAGAGCGTCCGTCCGCCGCCCGCCATGGCGTAGCCCAGGAGAAGGCGGTCGATCCCGTGCCGCCAGGTCGTTTCCTCAAACGCCGGGAGCGACAGCTTCGCCCGGTGCGCCCCGTCGATCCCCCAGCGAATTGCGCTTTCCGCGATCCAATCCTTCATGCGGGCCAGTTCCGCGTCGTCAAAGCCGAACCGGGCGCGGAAGACCCGGCTTTGCAGCAGAGCGAACCCCGCCGGGGCGGTGCAGCGCGTCCCGGCGGTTTCCAGCAGGGTGAGGAAGGTCTGGATCGCCGGGCTGTCGCTGCGGGGCTGGCGGTCGGCGATGCTGTAGGGCAGGCGCAATGCTGAGTCCTCCGGCGAGCCGAAGACGGCATGGATGAGCGGCGCGTAGCGTTCGATCTCGGGCGTCATGACGAGGATGTCGCGGGGACGCAGTGTGGGATCTTTGGCCAGGAGCGCGAGGAGCCGGTCGTAAAGCGCCTCCACCTCGCGCAGCGGCGAGGGGCAGACGTGGACCTCCAGCGAGGCGTCGTCCCCGGCGACCGCCAGCGGCGGCAACGGCTCTCCGCCCGAGCTTCCCCGGCTTTGGGCGCGCAGAATATCCCGCTGGAGCCCGTGGAGCAGCGTCCCTTCCGGCGGTTCCTCGAAATGCTCCGGGGTGTCCACGATCCGGTATCCCGCGCGTTCGTCCGCCTCCAGCAGGACGTTGGTAAATTCCGCGTTGAGCTTGCCCAGCGACGTCAGCAGCGGGTGGCCGCCGCCGGGCGTCAGCCCGCGCCGGGCGCGCTGCTTGGGCGTCAGGTCGTCGCCGTGGTACTCGCGCGAGGGGGCGAGCAGGAAGAGGTGCACCGGGCAATGCGCGGCGAGCGCGAAAAAGACATCCACCTGGGCCGGGGGAAGCGTGGTGATGCCGAAAAGCGAGACCCGTTCCGGCCAGCCGGCGTTCGCCGCGATTCGCCCCTGGCGCAGCCGCTCCACCGCCGCCGCGAAGTGGACGGCTTTTTCGCGGTTGAGTTCCCGCCAGAGCGCCGCCTGCCATATGACGCCCTCCCCCTCCCCGCCGTCCCCGCCGCGCTCCCACTCCAGGAGCATCTGCGGGCGGTACACCAGGTATTGGTCAAAGAGCCCCGCCAGCCGGGCGGCGAGCTGGTAGCGTTTCAGGCCGTCGCCGTCCTCCACGTAGGCGCGCACGGGGGCGAACTCCGGCCGGTGGAGCAACGCGGGAAGGAGCCCGTGGAGCTTCCAGGTCAGCGTGTCCGGCGCGAAAACGGCCGCCGGGGCCATGTCCGGCACCAGCCGCCGCAGCGTCTCGTCCAGAAAAGCGCGCGGGAAAGGGAAGGCGGCGTTCATGCAGACGCCCAGCCTTCCGGCGAGCTGGAGCGAGAGCCAGCGGCGCATCCCGAGGCTCTGCACCAAGACGACCTCGCGCGAAAACGGCGAGGCGAGTGGTTGGGCCGTCACGGCGGCCCACTGCGCGGCGAGCGATTCGAGCCGGTTGCCGGTATGGAGGAAGAGGCCGTTCACGGGAGGTTGCGGCCCTCAGTCTATGCCAAAAGAGCACCGATGTGCCAGCACGAAGGCCGGTTCAGGCTCCATCATACCAGGCACCCCAGTGCGAGCAGGCCGTAGAATGTGTATTCCACGTCCAGCACGTCGTCTTCCCAATGGCCGTGGAAGCCCCCGGCGTTGGTCCAAAGCGAGTCGAGGAAACCGAGGCACGGTTCGCGGACGGCGTTCAGCGGAACCCCGAGGGCGGTGAGCGTCTGGAGCGCCGTCGCCGTGGAGAGCAGGTCCGGCATCGGGGCGAGCGGCGAGGCCCGGAAGCCGCCCTGCAGGTGCGCCTGCGCCAGGAGCCACGCACCCGCCGCCCCCATTGCCGCGCGGGAGCCGAGGAGCCCGGGCACGGCGGCTGCCGCCGCCGTTGCGTGGGTCGAGCCGAGGGGGATGCCGCGCTCGTTGGCCCAGCCGCCCCCGGGCGCGGCCAGCGCGGACACCGCAGCGGCGAGCCGGGCGGCGTCCGGCAGCCGGAGGCGCAAATCCTCGAAGGCCCCCAGCGCGAGGAACGCCGCGCTGGCTGTGCCATGAGCGGCGCCCGGCGCCGGGTGAAAACCGCCGTCGCCCGCGCGGAACGGGGCGAGGCGGGCGGCCAGTTCCCGCTCCCGCGTCCGCGCGCCGGCGAGTGGGGCGCCGGCATCGCGCAGGAGCGCCCAAGCGCGCGCCAGGCAGCAGAGCGGGACGAATGCGAGCCCATCTCCCGCACCAAAGCCTTGCAAATAAGTGCGCAACGGCTCCATGGCAAGCGGAGCGTCCAGCGCCAAGGCCGCTTGCAGGCCAAATACCGTGTAGTACAAATCGGCGCGCCCGTCGCGGCCCGCGAATCCGCCTTCAGCCGTCTGGCTGCTGCGGAGGAAGTCGCGCACCAACGCCGTGGAATCACCCAGCAGGGCCGGGGCGCGGCGGGCGGTGCGGATCAACGCGCCGCGCAGCGTTCCCCCGCGGCGGAAGAGGGTCCTAAAGAGCGCCTTCAGGCTTGGTTTTGCTCGATCTCCCGGCACCATACCGTCAGCTCCGTTTCGTTGAAGATTTTCCCGATGATGCGGCGCAGGAGCCCTTTCAAGGCGGGGTTTTCCAGCGTGGCCAGGGTGCGGACGGCGGCGGTTTTTTGGGCGTCCAGGAGGCGCTCGGCGGCCTCCATCGAAAGCGCCGGGAAGAGGCTGGGGCGCGGCTTGGCGGCATCCCGGGCGGCGTCCTCCAGGTCGTCGCGGATTTGGTAGGCGACGCCGAGCGCCCGGCTATACGCGTTCAATGCCCCGGCGACGGCGGCGTGCAGCTCGCAGCCTGCCGCCAGCGCCCCCAGATGGAGCGCCACTTCAAAAGCCGGAGCCGTTTTTTGTTGGAAGATGTTGAGCACGTCTTCCTGCTTCAGCGGCCCGGGAGCGCGCGCCCAAAGCAATTCCTCCCCCTGGCCCCGGCAGAGCTGCCGCTGGCCTTCGGCGGCGAAATGGAGCATGGCCGCGCGCTGTTCGGCGGGAAGCCCGCACTCCGCCAGCAGGCGGTAGCCTTCGCCGATAAGCAGATCGCCGACGTTCAGCGCCGCCGCGAGGCCGTGTTCCGCATGCAGCGCGGGCGCGCCGGAGCGTTCCGCGTCGCCGTCTTCGATGTCGTCGTGGATCAGCGAGGCTTTATGGAAACACTCCACCGCGAGCGCGATTTTCCGCAGCGCTGTCGGCAAGGGGGATTTCGCGGCGTCGCTTTGGAGAGCCCGGTAGGCGCCCGCGCAGAGGAGCGGGCGCCAGCGGTTGCCCCCCCGGGCGAGCCAGGCGCGGGCGATTTCCTCCGTGCGCCCCTCGGGCGGCCCGGCCAGCGCGTCGAGCGACGCCGGGGCGAACCAGGAGGCGACTTCCGCGCGGAGCGCGTCGAGGTCGATCCGGGAAGCCCCCCCCTCTGTGCGCAGGCGCAGCGCGTCGCGCACAGCGTCGAGATCCACCTCCGTGTCGCGGCAGCCGTCGCGCAGCAGCGGGATGGCCTGGCCGGGAATGGCCGCCGCCGACATCGGGGCGAAGGCCCGTTCCAGCACGCCGAGGCAACTGACGCCGAGGATCGCCTCCACTTTTTTCTCCTGGATGAGCGCCATGACGACGGCCGAGCCTTCCGCGATCAAGACCGCGTAGCCGAGGCGTTCCGCTTCGGTCTGCAAGGCGTCCAGGGAGCACGCGCCGCAGCGCTCGCAGCGCAGGCCCAGGGCGTCGAACCCGGCGGGACAGTCCGCCTCGGGGCGCAGGCATTTGGGCAGCAGGAGGAGGCGGCGCTCGAACGGGACGGCGGCAAAGGCGTCGCGCCAAAGGGCGTTGTGCAGGAGGAGCAGGATGGCATCGCTCCACGCCGGGGGGCAGGCCAATGCAGCGCGGATTGTTTCCGCGTGGGCCCGCAGTTCCTCCAGCGGCACGGGCGGAACAAGGGCCAGCGCTTCCGCCGCGCTTTGGACGGCATCGCGCAGCCGCCGCCGTTCCTGTGCCGTCGGCGGGAAGGGGGATTCTTGCAAAGGTTGCGCGGCGGTTTCCATGGCTAGTACCTTGTAACAAGGAAAATGGCGCATAGAGCGCCGGATTTTTGGTTCAGGGCAAGACGGAAGCCCATGGCGCTATCTGAAGATAGCGCCTTGGGCTGACAACGCAGCCCTGGGCCAAAAAGACAAGCGGTAGGCGTCATTTTATGCACTAGTCTTTTTTGCCGTTACGGTAAGCGCCGAAGTCGTTGAACCAGTATTTCTTGGCGAGCCGGTACATCCAGCTTCGCTCGGGGACTTCCCGGCCCGGCATGGCTTGGCTGGGCCGGGGCTGCATGGCGTCGAGTTCGGCCCGGGCCGTTCCGCGCAGGGTGGTGTCGCGGGCGTGGTGTTTCTCCACCAGCGCGCGGACCACCTCGGGCCGCTCCAGCAGGACGCAGCCGCGCGTGGCCGCCGCCGCCTCGGCGCGGAAGTCGCGCAGGAAAGGGGAGGATCGAATGGTTTCGTAGAGCCCGCGCGGGTCGTCGATGCGGTCGGTGGCGAACTGGATCAGCGGGCACGGTTCGATGTCCCCGCGCGGGTTGACGTGGTGGCTCGCCCCGGTCACGGCCGGGCAGAGGGCTATCCCGTCGTGGTCGTAGTAGCAATCGACGATGCCGATGGGGAGCCGGGCCCGCATTTCCACCACGAACTGGCGCACGCGCACGATCTGCTCCGGGGTCAACGCCAGTTGCGGATTGTTGCGGGGGCCCACGGGCCGGTAGGTGTAATACCAGACGTAGTGGACGCCGCGTGCGATCAGCTCCCGCAGCCAGCGTTCGCTCAAGAGGTCATCGAAATTCGTCTGGCAGAGGCTCGTGGCCACGCCGGTGATGAGCCGGGCATTCAGGCAGTGGTCCAGGCCGCGCAAGGAGCGGTCGAGCACCTCGCTGCCGCCGCGCCGGGCGTCGCTGCTGGCTACGTTGCCCCCCTCGATGCTCACCAGCGGCGTTGCGTTGCCGAGCTTGCGGAGGCGTTCCGCCATCTCTTCCGTGATGGCCTGGCCGTTGGTGAAAATCTGGAAATAACAATCCGGGTGGGCGGCCAGCAGGTCGAAGAGCCCGGGGTGCAGGAACGGTTCCCCGCCCAGCAGGCCGAAGAAGGCGTTGCCGTGGCGGCGCGCCTCGTCGATCAGGCGGTTCAATTCCGGCAGCTCCAGTTGGTGGCGGGGGCCGTCCACGTCCACCCAGCAGCCTTGGCAGCGCAGGTTGCAGGAGTTCAGCAGCGAGAGTTGCAGGAACGGCGGGAAAACGTCGCCGCGCCGCAGGCGGCGCTTGAAGCGTTCCATGGCGAGCAGGTTTTTCACCCCAAAGTTCCAGCCGAACTTGAGGAGCAGGCGCAAATCCACGGTGCGCAGGGCGCGAAGGGCGAGGGAGAAAAACATGGGGATTTTAGATCAGCGTTTTTGTTCCCGTGCCTCCTGCGCGGCGGCTTGGGCCTGGGCCGCGCGTTGGGCGAGTTCGGGGGTGGGCGGGAGGTTTTCCAGCACTTCCAGGGGGATCCCCCCCTCCCGCGCCAGCGCGGCGAGGCATTCCCGCCGTTCTTCCAGCGCCGCCTCCGGGGAGCGGTCGGGCGAAAAGCGCGGGCTGTTGCGGGCGCGAAGAACGCTGTAGAGATCGCCGCCGAGCAGGGCGGAGAGGTCCGCTTTGGGCACCGGGCGCGGCGCGCCGCCGGGAACGGTTCCGCCGTGGATCGTTTCCGCCGGATGTTTTGGAAAAAGAATCGCCGCTTCCGGGCAGACGCGCGCGCAGGCCGGGCAGTTCGGTTTGCATTGGGCGGGCTCGCGGACGGCCACCCTGCCTTCTTCCGCCGCGTACACGCCGAAGAGGCAAAAGCTCAAGCATTGCATGCAGCCAGTGCAGCGGCCGGCGTCGATCACCGGAGCCCACCCAGTCCAGCCGTCCGGCTCCGGGGCATGCGTTTCCAGGCGTTTCCACACGGTTGCAAACGGCTCCAGCGGTGGCGCGGCATGCGCTCCGGGCAGGGATCGCACCGTTTCGGCGAGGCTTTCCGGCGCGGTGGCGCGGAGGTTCACGTAATGCGTGGTTTCCGGCGGAAGAGGGGCGTTCGCGGCGTCAAAAAGGGCGCTTACCGCGCGGGGGGCGCAGGCGGCGATCAGCAGCGGCCCGGACGCGGCCAGCCGGCGCAGTTCCGGCGCGCGGCGGGCGGCAGCGACGCACAAATCGGCCACCGTCTCCAATGGGAGGCCGGAGGCGCACAGTTCGCTTAGCGCGGCTTCGCGGGCGGCCCGGGGCGTCGCTTGCGCGTGGGCGCAATGGCAGTAAAGGAGGCGCATGGGGAGGCTCATGGGCGGCATTCGGCTTCGGAAAGGCGGTCGATGGTTGTATTCAATATCGCCGCATAACCTTCCGCGTCAACGGCGGCCTCATCCGGCTCCCCGCGTACCCGGTAGAGCCAGCCGGAGTCGTGGGGATCGCGCGAAATCAGGCTGATGTCCTCGTTGAGCCGCGGGTTTTCCCCGGCAAAAGTCCCGCCCGCCACGCAATAGAGTTCCGTCAGCGCCTTGAACCCCTCGATCCAGCCGATTTGCTGGCCGGGGACCACGGGCGCGCCCGGCGCGGGCTCGAAGTGGTGGTCCACCATCTCCCCCAGCATCCGGGTGGCGAACTTCGTCAAGCCGATCCGCCATAGTCCGCCCTCCTCCGGGGCCAGCCAAAAGTGGGACGCGGTGTAGCGGTAGGCCGCCGGGAGGCGGGTGGAGAACCGGGCGCGCTGGTAAAGGAGGAAATGAGACGGTTCGGGCGGCATGGCGGGGTGCTTGAATAACCCTGCTTTTGCCCCGTTTGACAAGTCTCTTTGGCGGGAAGGCTGAAATTGCCCCTCCGCCTTCCGCCTTGCCCTGCGCAAAAACCCCAGCGTTCTGCTGTCCGTTTATTTCTGAAAGATGGTATTAAAAAGAAGAGGTTGAAATGCCTTCGTCGAAGGCGGCCTTGACGCCCGGGGGGCGGCCGGGGGATGTTGCGGGTTGTGAAACGCTCCCTGGTTCTCTACGACGATGCGTGCCCGCTGTGCACCTTCCAGATGCGGCTTCTGACATGGCTGGATTGGTTCGGCGTTTTGGAGCCTCTAGCTCTCTCCGATCCGCGCGCGGTGGCGGCCGCGCCGGGGCTGACGCCGGAGGCGCTGGCCGAGGCGATCCACTGTATTTCGCCCCGGGGGCGGGTCTACCGGGGGGCGCGTTGCCTCCGGTTCCTGGGGATGCGGCTCCCGCTGTTTGTGCCGGCGGCGTTGTGCTTGTGGATCCCGGGCGTGATCCAGGTGGCGGAAATCATTTACCGCTGGGTGAGCCGCCACCGGCTCTTTTTGAGCCGCCTTTTTGGCTGCAAAACCGCATGCGCCTGGCTGCCTCCCCGGCACAAAGAGGGCCGATGATGATGTCCGATCCCCTCCAGACCGCCCGGCAACGGGCACTCTCCACCCTCCTGGCCGCCCGGAATGCGCGAGGCCATTGGGGAGGGCGCCTTTCCAGCAGCGCCCTTTCCACGGCGACGGCGGTTTGCGCGCTGGCCACCGTAAACCGTTCGGACTCGTCTGATCCGCTGGCGGCGGCGGTGGAGGGGGGGCTTGCGTGGCTCGCGGGGCATCAGAATGCCGACGGGGGGTGGGGGGATACGGAGCGGAGCTTCAGCAACCTCAGCACGACGCTGCTCGCCTGGGCCGCCTTTGGCGCGGCGGGAGAGGAGGCCCGTTGGGACGCTCCCGTCGCGGCGGCGGAAGCCTGGCTGCGGTGCGCGGTGGGCTCCCTGGAGCCGGAGCGGTTGGCGGAGGCGCTGGCGGCCCGCTACGGCAAAGACCGGACGTTTTCGATCCCCATTCTGACGCTTTGCGCGATTGCCGGGCGGCTGGGTTCTCCAGAACAGGCGTGGCGGCTGGTCCCGGGGCTTCCCTTTGAGCTGGCGGCGCTCCCGGCGCGCTGGTTCGGGGCGCTGCGGCTGCCGGTGGTCAGTTACGCGCTCCCGGCGCTGATCGCCATCGGCCAGGTGCGCCACCATTTCCGCCCCACGCGCAACCCGCTCCTGCGCCGGTTGCGCACGGCGGCGCGGGCTCCGACGCTGCGGACGCTGGAGCGCATCCAGCCCGGCAACGGCGGGTTTCTGGAGGCGACGCCGCTCACGGCTTTCGTGACGATGAGCCTCGCCACGATGGGGCTCGGCCGCCACCCGGTGGCCGCGCGGGGCGTCCGGTTTTTGTGCGCCTCGGCCCGGCCGGATGGGAGCTGGCCCATTGACACGAATCTGGCGACCTGGCTGACGACGCTGGCCGTCCAGGCCCTCGGGGGGGTGGAGGGGGCGTTCCCGATTGCCGGCGCCCCGGCGGTGCGCGCCTGGCTGCTGGGCCAGCAAGGGCAGACCATCCATCCCTACACCCAGGCCGCCCCCGGCGGCTGGGCCTGGACCGACCTTCCGGGGGGCGTTCCCGACGCCGACGACACGGCGGGGGCGCTGCTGGCGTTGCGCCGCCTCGGGCCGCCGGACGAGGCTGGCCTTCGCGCCGCCGCCGCCGGGGTTCGCTGGCTTTTGGATTTGCAGAACCGCGACGGCGGCGTGCCCACTTTTTGCAGGGGCTGGGGAACGCTCCCCTTCGACCGGAGCAGCCCGGACATCACCGCCCACGCCCTGCGCGCCTGGGCGGAATGGGGCCCTGAACTCCCGCCCGCGCTGGGCCGCCGGACGCGCCGGGCCATCCGGCGGGGAGTCGCGTTCCTGGCCGCGAGCCGCAGGCCGGATGGGGCGTGGATTCCGCTCTGGTTCGGCCACCAGGAATCGGCGCGCGGGGAGAACCCCCTCTATGGCACGGCGCGCGTTCTGCTCGCCCTGCGCCGTTTGACGGCGCTGGAGGAGGCGGAGCCGCTGGCGGCGCAAGCGGAAGCGTGGCTGGTGGCGGGCCAGAACCGGGACGGCGGGTGGGCGGGCGCCGCGCAGGCCACGTCCTCGGTGGAAGAGACGGGTCTCGCGCTGGAGGCCCTGGCGGCGAACCCTGCTCCCGGCCCGCAGGCGGCCGAGGCCCTCTGCCGGGGCGCGGCTTGGCTGGCGGCGCGCGTGAACGCGGAGCCGTGGCCGCCCGCGCCGGAGCCCATCGGGTTCTACTTCGCCCAGCTTTGGTATAGCGAGGCGCTTTACCCCGCGATCTTCGCCGCCGCCGCGTTGCAGGCTTTGGGGGGCCGTAAGGAACCGCTGACCATGGAAGTGGAGATTGAAAAAGAGAGCGCTTGCGGATAAGAAGCCTCCAGTCCCATCACGCCATGCGCCAGCCCTCCAACAAAATCATGACTCCCGAACAGGCCCGCGCCTTCCGCGACCAACTGGAGGCCGAGGGGAGGAAACTCGTGTTCACCAACGGTTGCTTCGACATTTTGCACCGGGGCCACGTGACCTATCTGACGTTCGCGCGCTCCCAGGGGGACGCCCTCTGCCTGGGGCTCAACAGCGACGCTTCCGTGCGGCGCAACAAAGGGGAGAACCGGCCGATCAACCCGGAGCAAGACCGCGCGTTTGTGTTGGCGGCCCTGGAGGCCATCGATTGCGTGGTGCTCTTCGATGAAGACGAACCGCGGGATTTGATCGCAAAAATCCTCCCCCGCGTCCTGGTGAAAGGGAGGGATTGGGCGCATTACGTCAGCGGGCGCGACGTTGTGGAGGCGCACGGGGGGGAGGTTGTGCTGGCCGACATGGTCGAGGGACGCTCCACCACCAGCACCATTGAGCGGATCCTGCAAGTTTACGGCGGGGCCACGTAGCCGCGGAGGGCCCGGTTTTTTCCGCGAAGGGGGACGTGAACCTGGCAATTTGGGGTTGACGGCAGGCGTAGTTCACGCTTTTGTTCCGAACTTCGCCCTTCATGCTCTCCCGACGCGCCATTTTGATCCTCTTCCTGCTTTTGCCCTTTGCGGCGCGAGCGGACATTTCCGCGGACGGTCATCAGAAGAGAGCCCGCCGCCACCGCCACCACTCCACCCAGAGTGACGAAGCGTCCGCCGCCGCCTCCAAGCTCTCTGCGCGGGCCGTGGATGCGATTCCCGCCGCCACCCTTTCTTCCTCACTCTATGACCGGCACGGCGCGCAGGCCGCCCCCTCCACCGGCTTGTTTGGCTTGTTCGGCCCCAAGGCGGACGGCGTGCGCTACGATGCCCGGATGATCCACGCCGCGCAGATCGCCGAGGCGCGCGCCCGCCAACATTCCGTGCGAAGCTGCTGGCGCTACGTGAAAGAGGCCCTCCTCGCCGCCAACGTCGTGGACACCTATCCCCAAACCGCGCTGGCCAAACAGGCCGGGGATGAGCTCATCAACCGGCACGGCTTCCGCCGCCTCTCCATCAGCGATCCGTTCAAGGCCCCCATCGGCTCCGTGCTCGTGTATGGCGGCCATGGGGCGGGCCATGTGGAAATCCGCACGGCGGGCGGCTTCGTCAGCGATTTCGAGTCTCCCACGCCTTCCAAGCGCCCGCTGCTGGGCATCTTCGTCAAGCCGTCCTAACCGGGGGAGCGTCGTCTCATGCCTTCCCCGCGTCTCGCAAGTCCCGCCCTTGCCGACTACCACACCCACACCCCCTTGTGCCACCATGCCGAGGGGTGGCCGGTCGATTACGCCCGCCAGGCGGTCGCGCGCGGGCTTGCCGAACTCGGGCTTGCCGACCACAGCCCCATGCCCGCCGCGCTGGAGCCGTTTGACAACTGGCGCATGGCGCTGGCCGATTTGCCCCGCTATTTTGAAGCCGTGGAGCAGGCGCGCGCCGCCTTCCCGCAGCTCCCCATCCGGCTCGGCCTGGAGGTCGATTACATCGCGGGGCAGGAGGCATGGATTGAGGAACTCGCCGGAATGGCCGACTGGGATTACTTGATCGGCAGCGTCCACTACATCGCCCCCGGTTGGGACGTGGACAATCCCGCCCACCTCTCGCGCTTTCAAACGCAGCCGGTGGAGGAAATCTGGCGGCTCTACTTTGACGCCTACGAGCGCTGTATCCGCAGCCGCCTCTTCGATTTCGTCGGCCACCCCGACCTGCCCAAGAAATTCGGCCACTGGCCTGGGGGCGATCTGCGCCGCTTTTACGAACCGGTCATCGCGGCGCTGGCGGAAACCGGCACGGCCTTCGAGATCAACACCGCCGGACTGCGCAAACCGGTCGGCGAATGTTACCCGAGCTTCCAGTTTGTGCAGTTGGCGCGCGAGGCGGGCGTCCCCCTCCTCATCAACTCCGACGCCCACGCCCCGGAGGAAGTGGGGGCCGGGTTCGAGACGGCCATCCCCCTGGCCCGCGAGGCGGGCTACACCGAAGTGTTGCGATGGGAAAAGAGAAATCGCACAGTGGCGGCGCTGTGAATCTCCTTGCCCGCAACCGCACGATCATTTTCCCGCGCCGCCCGCTGGTGATGGGCATCCTGAACCTCGGCCCGGAATCGTTCTCCGGCGACAGCGTCGCCCACCTCGACCTCGCCCTGCGCCGCGTGCGGCAGATGATCGCGGAAGGAGCGGATATCATCGACGTCGGGGCCGAGAGCGCCGCGACCGGGCGGCCGCCCATGAGCGAGGCCGGCGAAATCGCCACCCTGCTGCCGTTCGTGCGCCGGTTCCTGGCGGAACAAGGCGATTTCACGCCGCCGCGCGATCCCCTGCAACTTTTTCCCCCGCTGCTTTCCATCAACACGTGGCGGACGGCGGTTGTCGAGGCGGTGCTCCCGGCGGGCGGGGATCTCTTAAACGACCTGAGCGCGCTGCCCACGGAGGCCAACGCCCGACTCTGCGCCGCCACCGGCGCGGCCCTGCTCCTCATGCACAACGAGGGGGAGCCGAAAGTCTGGCATCCCTACCACGCCTACCCGGATGTGATGGCCTCGCTGGAAACCTTTTTTGAGGCAAAAATCGCCCAGGCAGAGGCGGCTGGCGTCCCGCGCGACGCCCTCGTGCTCGACCCCGGCATCGGGTTCAGCAAACTGCGCAACGACAATTTGCACATCTACCGCGACCTGGAACGGCTCCACCGTTTCGGACGGCCGATCCTGCTCCCCGTTTCGCGCAAAACGGTGATCGGCGAAGTGCTCGGTCTGCCGCCATCGGAGCGGGACGCCGGGACGGTGGCCTGCATCGTCAGCGGACTGCGCCGGGGCGCGCAGATCTTCCGCGTCCACAACGTCCACGCCGCCGCGCAGACGATCCGAACGGCAGGCGCTGTGCTTTCCTCAGGCGATTAAAGCTCCGCGAGCTTGGCTTTGATGGCCTCAAAGTTCGGGAGATCGTGCGGCGTGGGCGTTTGCTCCGCGTACCGGATCACCCCGGCTTTGTCGATGACGAACGCGGCGCGGGCGGCCACGCTGCCGAACCCGCCCAGATCGGGCAGCAGCACCCCGTAGGCGGCGGCGACCGTCTTGTTCAGGTCGCTGGCCAGGGGGATGCCGATGCGCTCCTTTTGCGCCCAGGCGTCCTGGGCGAAGGGGCTGTCCACGCTCACGGCGATGATCTTTGCGTCGAGGCTTTCATAGGCCGCGATGCCGCCGGTGATGTCGCACATCTCCTGCGTGCAGACGCCGGTGAAGGCGAGCGGGAAAAAGAGCAGGACGGTGTTCGTCTTGCCGAAGGCCGCGCTGAGTTGGATGTCCGAGATCGTTTCCCCCTTTTTGGATTTGAGGGTGAAGTCCGGGGCTTGGGTTCCGACGGTGAGTGTCATAGGGTTTCTTTCGGTTAGTAGCCTGTTAGCCGTTAGACCAGGCCCGCGATAAATTGTTCGAGCTTGACGATATCGACGGCGAATTTGCGGATGCCCTCGGCGGTCTTCTCCGTCGCCATGGCGTCGTCGTTGAGCTGGTAGCGGAAGGTCTTTTCGTCGAGCGCGATTTTGGCAATGTCGAGGGCTTGGGCGGCTTTGGGGTCAAGCTTGCGGGTGAGCGGCTCTTGCGCGGCGGCCAGTTTGCCCAAGAGATCGGGGCTGATGGTCAGGAGGTCGCACCCCGCCAGTTCCGTGATTTCGCCCGTGTTGCGGAAGCTCGCGCCCATGACCTCGGTCTTGTAGCCGAACTTTTTGTAGTAATTGTAGATGGTCGTGACGGATTGCACGCCGGGGTCTTCCGCGCCCGCGTAGTCGCGCTTGTGGGCGGCTTTGAACCAATCGTAAATGCGGCCCACGAACGGCGAGATCAATTGCACGCCCGCCTCGGCGCAGGCGATGGCCTGGGTGAGGGAGAAGAGAAGCGTCAGGTTGCAGCGGATGCCCTCTTTTTCCAGCACTTCGGCTGCGCGGATGCCTTCCCACGTGGAAGCGATCTTGATGAGAACGCGCTCGCGGGAGATGCCGCTCGCTTCGTAAAGGGAAATCAGCCGGCGGGCTTTGGCGATGCTCCCTTGGGTGTCGAACGAGAGGCGGGCGTCGGTTTCCGTGGAGACGCGCCCGGGAACGATGGAGAGGATCTCCTTGCCGAAGGCGACCAGCACGTGGTCCATGATGTCCTCCACCTGCGCGGCCCCGCTGAGGCCCGAGCTACGGCGATCCGCGAGCACCTTGTCGAGCAGGTAACGGTATTCCGGCTTCTGCGAAGCCTGGTAGATCAAGCTCGGGTTGGTGGTGGCGTCTTGCGGGTGGAATTGCCGCATTGATTCGAAGTCGCCGGTGTCGGCGACGACTTTGGTGAAAGTTTTGAGGAGATCGAGCTGGCTGGCGGTGGATTGCGTCATAAAAAATGGGGCGTCAAGAAAAGTTGCGGAGCCCGGTTTTTTAACCTCCGCCCCGGTAAATCTCAAGGCATTTGCTCGCGTCGGCGTTCACGGTTTGCGAAAAACGCCGCGGAGCATCTCGCCCGCCAGGTAGCCCACAAAGAGGGTGTTGTAGACCACGTACCGCTTCCAGAGCCGCCGGGGCTCGGATGCCAGGCGGAAGAGCCACTCCAGCCCCCGCCGCTGCATCCAGGGAGGGGCCTGCCGGACCCACCCGGCGTGGAAGGCGAACGCCGCCCCGATGCCAAAGTAGACGCCCGGCGGCAATTGCGCCTTGTGGCGGGCGATCCAGAGTTCCTGTTTGGGGCAGCCGATGCCCACCCAGATGTAGCGGGCGCAGGAAGCGGCGATTTTTTCGAAAATCCGGGCGTTCTCCTCCGGTGTCCACTCGCCAAAAGGCGGCGCGTAGCTCCCGGCGATGCGGAGCCCGGGGAAGCGTTCCCGGAGGCTCTGCTGGAGCGCTTCGAGCAGCGGCTCCGTGCCGCCGAGCAGAAAATGGGAGGCTCCCGGCTGGGCCAGCGCATGGAGCATCAACGTCGGACCGTAGACCCTGTCCCGCAACCCAGCGCCCCGGCGGTTCATCGCCCAGACGAGCGGCATCCCGTCCGGCACGATCAAGTCAAACCGCGCCATCGCCGCGCCAAACTGGGGATCGTGGCGCGCCAGCGTCACGACGTGCGTATTTGCCGCCGCCACCGCGCGGACGCCGCCTTCCTCCGCCCACGCCTTCGTCAGCGCCACGGCCCCTGCATAGTCGGTCGCCGCCAGGGGGACGCCGAGCACCGGCACGGATGCGCCGCCAGTCTTCTGCATTTTAGGGATTTGCATGGAGCCTGTTGTGGGATAATACTGGCAGACTTATGGCCGAGTCGATCCCGACCAACCCAACCAGCAAAACGGGAGGGGTTCCAGAAGAAAAAACGGATTCTTCTCTCCCCCGCAAGGCGGCCCTGTCCCGCCCCCCCTCGCTTTGGGAAGAGGTGCTGGAAATGGGGATGGGACTTTGGGAAATCCTGCGCACCCTGGCGGGGCTTCTCGCCGCCTTCGGCAAATGGGGCGGGCGCAACCCGTTGGGAGCCGTGGCGGTGGCGGGGATTGCGGCCGCTCTCTATTATTTTTTCTGGGTTTTGCCCCCGTTCGCCTACGGAACCATCTCCGCCGCCCGCTGGGCCTGGGAGTCATGGAACCCGGAAGGCAACCAGTCTTACGGCTGCATGGTGCCGTTTCTTGCGCTGGGGCTCTTTTATTACCACCGCGAGGCGCTTGCGCGCGCGCCGGGGGGCGGGGAGGCGCCGGGGCTCGCGCCGCTTCTGCTGGGGCTCTTGCTCTTTGTGCTCTCCGTCCGCTGCCTGAACCCCCGCATGGCGCTGGGCAGCATCCCGTTTTTGCTTTACGGAGGCATCCGCTGGGTGTGGGGGCGGGCAGCCGCCCGGGCCGTCCTCTTCCCGTGCGCGTTTTTGGTGTTCATGATTCCCGTGGGAGCCCTGGAGCAAGCCACCTCGCGGCTGCAATTCATCATTACCGGCGCGGTGGGGGCGCTCTCCCATCTCCTGGGGATCTCCATCCTGGCTGTCGGCACGACGCTGACGGCCAACGACGGCTCCTTCAATTTCGAGATTGCCGAAGGGTGCAGCGGCATCCGTTCCCTGACGGCCATGGTGATGCTCACCGCCGTTTTCGTTCATCTCACCCAGGACCGGCTGTGGAAAAAAGCCCTCATTTTCAGCGGCTCCTTTGGCTTTGCCATCGTGGGCAATATCGGGCGGATCTTTTCCATCGTGGTGCTGGCCAAATACTACGATCCCAAACTGGCCGCCGGGTTGTACCACGATTATTCCGGGTTCCTTTTCTTCCCCATCGCCATCCTGGCCATGCTCTTTTTCGCCCAGGCCGTGAACTTTGATTTTTCCAAAAAAACCGGGGCCACCGCCCCCCGGCCCACGGAGGCAACCCCCGCCGCATGATGGCCCCCCTCTCCCAACGTCTTTGGCTGCTGCTGGGGATTTTGCTGGCCGGTTTCGGATGCGTGTTCGTGCTGCCCAAGGCTCCGCCGCCTCCCGAGCCGGGCGTCCTGATGGCGCTGCCCGACTTTATCGGCGCCTGGTATGGGCAGGAAGCCATCGTCAGCCAGAAAGAGCGGGTGGCCCTGGGGAGCGAAACCCGCTTCGAGCGCAAACAATACACCAACGCCGTGGGCGACGCGGTATACGTTTCCATCGTCCTTTCCGGGGAGGATATGAGCTCCAGCATTCACCGGCCCGAACGCTGCCTGCCCGCGCAGGGCTACACCGTCGTGGATGCGCGCCGGCAGCCCGTGGCGCTTGCGGCCAAGCCGTTGACCGTCACGCGGCTGCACAACATCCGCCCGCTTTTCGACCCCTCCGGCAAGCCCCTCCTGGCCCGCGACGGCAGGCAATTCAACGAATACAGCCTCCTCTATTATTGGTTTATCGGGTCCTCGGAAACCACCGCCGACCATACCGCCCGTTACCTGATGGACGCCCGCGACCGGCTCCTCAAGGGGAGCAACCAGCGGTGGGCCTACATCACCGTCATGGGGCGGATTACCGCGAACCTCGATAAATTCGGCCGCACCGAAGCGCAGACCGACGCGATCCTCCAGGACTTCATCCGGCAGCTTGTCCCGCTCATTCAAAAACCGGGCGTGAAAATCCGTTAGAGCGGTTTCGGTTTA
>SESF01023703.1_pt1 | contig 21920 bp, 18 predicted proteins | sample 3171521 | NCBI WGS metagenome assembly SESF01 (sample SAMN10866945, study PRJNA518727) | freshwater metagenome | biome: subpolar coniferous forest; feature: holomictic lake; material: water; isolation source: holomictic Lake 227, 6 m and 8 m depth | place: Canada: near Kenora, Ontario | collected...
TGGTCCTTTCCAGCCCGGAATCCTGGCTCAGGACTGATCTGGGCTCGGACTCGATGACCCGTATAGCGAGCGACCGTGACGGTCCCTTCGCGCTGGCCTTCGCGGTGGAGGACAGGAAGGACGATCCGGCGGCCAGATCGTCCCGACTCGTCGTTGTCGGCTCTTCGCTCTTCGTCCTGCCCGAGGCCATGTCGCAGTACATGGGGCCTGGAAACAAGGAGCTCTTCCTCAACATGGTCGCCTGGTCGGCGAACAGGAGCGAAGGCCTCGGCATCCGTCCGAAAAGCACCCTCCTTATGCCAGTTCAATTAAACGCAAATCAGGCAGTCCTGTGGATCCTCATCATCGTCGTCCTCCTGCCCGGACTCGTCATGGCGATGGGACTGGTCGTGTGGTCCCGGCGCAGGCATCGCTGATGCGAAGGGGGCTTGTCGCCGCCTCCGCGGCTGTCCTTGTCCTGGCCGTCGGCTACGGATGGCTTTCGATCGCGAAGCCCTTCGACGCGGCGTCAGAGCCGCGCGTCAGAGCCGCACCGAAGGTCCTCATTCCTATGGAAGCCGGAAAAGTGCTGCGGATAGACGAACTGTTACCGGACGGTACGGTCTTCGCCCTTGTGAAAGGCGCCGGGGGCTTTGTCATCGAAGGAAGGCACGGCATCGGGCTTTCCGCCAACCGTATCCTGGCAGCCCTGTATGCGCTAACTTCCCTCGAAGCGACCGACACCGTCGATGCCGATCCACAGAGGCCGGCTGACTTCGGGCTCGACAAGCCCGGACTCGTCACGATCACCCTTGAGGACGCTTCGAGCCATGCCCTCGAAATCGGGTCGAAAGGACCCGGAGGCGACTACTATGTCCGCCTTCCAGGATCCACTGTCGTCTACTTGGCCCCAGGACTGGCCGTCGAGAACTTCTATGGCCGTCCCGACGATTTCAGGGAGCGGAAGCTGCAGACCGTGGACCTCCAGAAGCTCGCCCTCCTCCGGATCCTGCGAGACGACCTCCGTCTGGAGATTGCCGATCTGCCCGATCGCTACGACCCACTCTACCAGACTTCGATACTGGTGCTGAAACCTTTCCGCCATGTCTACCCTGCGGGTCCCGACTCGCTCAAAGTATTCCTGAAGTCCCTGCCGCCCGCCTTCACCATCCAGGACTTTGTCGATGAGCCAGGGTCCCTCGCGAGCCTGGGACTCGATCCGCCTCTGGTTGACCTGGAACTCGGCGACGGGAATGCCCGCCTCAGGCTGCTGATTGGCAAGGACGCAAGCCCGACGACGCTCTATGCCAGGCTCTTCGACAAGCCTGGGGTCTTCACCCTCCTCAGGACGGACCTGGCCTTTGTCTACAAGGCCGACGCCTTCCAGCTGATCAACCACCTCCCACTCCTCATACCAATTGAAAAGGTTTCTGCCCTCGAATTCCGCTACAAGGATCTGAGCCTCGACTTCAAGCTGGATCGCAGGGAGCTGCCGCCTGCGAAGGATGCGAAGTCCGGCAGCAGCAAGAACTATGCGACATCCTACCGGCTTGGCGACAGGACGATCGCGGAAGCCACCTTCAGGAACATCTACCAGTGGATTGTCGGCATCGCCATCGAAGGCCCGAACCCGAAGGCCATCGATGCGCCCAGGCTTCCGAAAGAGGCGACGGTGGTCTTTCACCTGAACGCCGGGCTTTCCCCGCGGAGCTTCGGCTTTGTCCCGGTCAGCGATGATTTCTATGCCCTCGCCTACGACGGCGACGCGGAATTCCTCGTCACGAAGTCCCAGATGGAAGGGCTGTCGAGGCGCATCTCACAGGCCCTCGGGGCTGGCCCGTGAACAAGCCCGGACCAGGGAGTGCGACATGTACGTACTAGGAATAGATGTAGGAACCACAGGAACCAAGGCGCTCCTTGTCGATTCTTCCGGCCGAGTCGTAGCCAGGGGCTATTCGGGCTACGGGCTCGTGACCCCGGGCGAGGGCCGTGTCGAGCAGGATGCCACCCTATGGTGGACTGCGACCATCGCTGCGGTCAGGCAAGCCTGCGCAGGACTGGGCGAAAACGCCGCGCGGGAAGTCGTCGCCCTTTCGCTGTCCACCCAGGGTGCAAGCTCCCTTCTCGTGGACGGCCGGGGGGAACCCCTCGGGCCGGCCCTCACCTGGATGGACGGCCGCGCCAGCGTCGAGGCTGAGGAACTGGCATCGACGCTTGGCGCCGAGTGCATCTATCGAAAATCGGGCTGGCGCGTCGGCCCCTCCCTGGACGCTGCCAAGGTCATGTGGCTCCGGAAGCACGAGCCGTCCACAGTCGCGCGGGCGGACAAATTCCTGTCGACCCTCGAGTTCATCAACCAGCGCCTCGTCGGAAGACCCTGCATCGATCCAACCAATGCTGCGATACGACAGCTCATGGACATCGGGACCGGGCACTGGGACCCGGCCATCCTGGAAGCCTCAGGCTGCGAGCTGCGGCTTTTGCCCGAGATAGTAAGTTCAGGCGAATTTATCGGTACCCTTCTGCCGGTTGCCGCGAGGGTCCTCGGCCTTGGCGAAGCAGTCAGGGTTTACAACGGAGCCCACGACCAGTACTGCTCCTGTCTGGGTTCCAGCATCACGAAGCCTGGCGAGATCATGCTTTCGACCGGAACTGCCTGGGTCTTGCTGGCAGTCACGGACCAGCCCCTCTTCACTGAATCGTGGATCAATCCCGGCCCCCATGTCATCAAGGGCCGCTTCGGCGCCCTCACTGCCCTGCCAACTTCGGGGGCCGCCCTCGAGTGGTTCCGGAGCAAGTTCCTCGGCGAGGACTACGAAGAGCTCGCCTCCCATGTCGATCGGGCCGGAGGCAGCTCGGGAGACGTCCTCTACTTCCCCTGGCTCGTCGGGGGAGGCTTCCCACGGCGTCTGCCGACCGCCAGGGCCGCCTTCCTGGGCCTCGGCCTCGAGCACGACCGCTACGACGCGGCGCGGGCAGTGATGGAAGGTGTGGTCTTCCAGATGCGGCTGGCCCTCGAGGAATACCGGGCCAACGGCTGTGCCGTAGAGACCCTGCGCCTCATGGGAGGAGCGCTCAACAGCCGTTACTGGACCGGACTCATCCGCGACAATGTAGACGGGCAGGTCGAAGTGATGGCGGAGACAGACAGCGCCTGCGTCGGCGCGGCCGCCTTCGCTGCCGTTGGCGCTGGATTCTTTTCAGACTGGCGGAGCGCAGCCCTCGCCATGAACGTGCCTCAGGCAATGGCGGCTGCGGGCGAGGTGGAACGGCAGGCAGCCACGAGGAAATTCGAGGCCTGGCGCAGGGCAGGCGAGGCCCTTTCGGCCCTTTACCAGAGCGAAGGCGGCCGCACAGGGAGGCTGTAAGCGGCTGGCTGAAAGCGGCTGGCTGTAAGCGGCAGGCTGTAAGCGGCAGGCTGAAAGCGGCTGGGGCAGGCTTTTGGTTTTAGCTCAGGCGAGCCTGGGATGCGGGCGGATTCCCGGCTCTCTCATGGTGCCTCTACCAGGAATTTCCCCAGGTTCCGGGTTTTTTGTTCGAAAAAGTCGCACCCACCAGCGTGACGTGCCGCCCGTCATCCAGATAAGGCTCGAAACAGCGCATTTTCCGGATCTGCTCCATGGCCTTGCGCGCGGTGCCGATCAGCTTGAAGACCGTAAAGAAGATGGTCTGGTAGTACTTCTCGTGGTCCAGGGTAATTGTGTTGGGTATTTTCGCGAAGAAGAGCCTGAGCGTTTCGAGCAGGTCTTCGAGGCGGGACTCCCTCAGCGCTGCCACAAGCCGATGCAGGAGCGGCGTCATGTCCGCAGAAGGAAGCTCCGAAAAGCCCTGGGCCAGCCAATGACTGAAGGAGTGTTCGATTTCCTTGTTGGGATAGCCCAGATGGAGCTTGCTAAATCGCCGAAGGTTTCTGCGGACTTGATGGTCAGATAGCCGGTCTGCATCAGCAGTGCCAACGGCTCCAGGTTGGTTGGATCATAGGTGGAGAATAGCTCCTCCCCTGCGCTAAGGTCCCCGAGCTTGATAGGCTGCCGCTTGAGAAGCTGGATCAGGAAGCCGGGTGTGCCGGTCTCGAACCAGTAGTTCTTGAACTCCTGCTCCATGAAACACTTCATGACCGAGCCCGGGTTATACAGGGTCTGGGAGCTATGATGGAATTTGTAGCCCTTGTACCAGGTCCGCATCGCTTCCAGCGTCTGGGGGCGAGTGCGTCCAGTGGCCGTGGCCAGGGCTTCCAGGTACTCAGGGAAGTTCGCCTCCAGTTCGGTCTGGGTGTACCCCAGCAGCGTGGCAGCCTGGGCGTTCATGGTCAGGTCGGTCAGGTTGTTCAGATCCGAGAAGATGGACACCTTGGAGAACGTGCTGACCCCGGTGATCAGGGCGAAGCGCTGCAAGGCCTCGGTCTTCTTGACGACTGAGTAGAACTTCTTCAGCTCTTCCTGGATGGCCAGCACCGAGGACGTGCCCAGGTGTCCCAGGATGGGCTTGTCGGATTCGTCGATCAGGATGACGACGAATCCGCCTTCGACGAGATTGCTGAAGGAATACACGCTGGTGGTCAAGGGTCGCATATACTGACAATATCACCACCGGCCGTAGGGGCAAAGGCTTGGGCGAGGGCTGGATTGAGCCACCCTCGCAATCCTGGTTGCTTGATCTGGCTAAACTAGATCCACAAAACCAAGTCCAGGAGAGGTGATGCAGACATTCAATATCCACGAGGCCAAGACCCATCTGTCCCGCCTGGTAGATTCGGCGAGCAGGGGGGAAAGCTTCATCGTCGCCAAGGCAGGCAAGCCGCTTGTCAGGGTGTCTCCCTGGATGCGCTATCAGCCGGACAGCAGTGCCGGATGGGTTTTCTCAAAGGTTGTTTCAAGGTTCCGGATGACTTCGATGAACTCGGACGTAAGGAAATCGAGGCCCTTTTCGGCGGTGGCGCCTGAAAATCCTCATAGATACCCATATTCTCCTGTGGCTGGCGAATGAGCTTGCGAAATTGCCCACGCAGGCAAAGAGACTGATCGTGGACAAGGGGAACGAGCTGTTTTCCAGCCCTGCGAGTCTGTAGGAAATCGCGATCAACAAGGGATTGGAGCGACAGGATTTCCATGTCGATCTCCACCTGTTCCGCCGTGGACTCTGCGACAATGGCTACGTGGAACTCCCGATCGAGGGCATCCATGCTGTCGCAGTCGATTCCCTTCCATTGATCCATGGAGATCCTTTCGACAGGATGCTTGTGGCTCAAGCCATGGTCGAAGGCAGCGACCACGCCCGCTGCAGGCGGCCCCCCCCAACACTACGCCCCCCCGCCTGCCTCACCCGCAAGCCCCATCCCTTCAGCCCGGAATATCCGCCTATCCATGAGCTTCGGCGCGCCACGGAGGAGGGGCCGGAATTCCATCCGGTCGAGGATGTCGCGCTCGAGGTCGATACCCGGGGCAATCTCGAGGAGCTCGAGGCCCTCAGGCGAGAGCGCGAAGACAGCCCGCTCGGTGACATAGATGACGGATTGGCCAGACTCGACGGCATACTCTCCCGAGAAAGTTCGGTGTTCGATTGCCTTCACGAATTTCGGGGTGGAACCCTCCCGCACAATCCTGAGGCTGCCGTCCTCGACGGCGACCCCGAGCCCGCCTGTGGTGAAGGTTCCAAGGAAGACCACCTTCCGGGCGTTCTGCGAGATGTTGACAAAGCCGCCAGCTCCGGCGAATTTCGTACCGAACTTGCTGACGTTCAGGTTTCCGCCGCCGTCGACCTGGGCCATTCCGAGAAAGGCGACATCGAGGCCGCCGCCATCATAGAAGTCGAACTGGGAGGGCTGGTCGATCAGGCATTCCATGTTGCTCGAGGCTCCGAAGGAGAGCCCGGAGGCTGGAATACCGCCAATTGGTCCCGGTTCGACGGTGAGGGTAAAGCGGTCGAGGATGCCCTCCTCGGAGGCGACGCTGCTGACACCCTCGGGCATGCCGATGCCGAGGTTCACGATCGTCCCCCTCCCGAGCTCGAGGGCTGCCCGCCGTGCGATGATCTTGCGCTCGTCCAGGGGCAGGGCGCTCAGGCCGGCTGAGGGAATTCGTATCTCCGACGAGTAGGCTGGGTTGTAGGCCTCCGAGTAGGTCTGCAGGTGATGTTCGGGCCGGGACAGGACAATCCGATCGACAAGGATGCCTGGGACCTTCACGTCCCTCGGGTGGATGGAGCCACGTTCGACAATGCGCTCGACCTGGGCGATGACCCTTCCTCCTGAGTTGTGGACAGCCTGGGCAATGGCCAGGTTCTCGAGGATGAGGGCTTCCCTTTCGTAACTGAGGTTTCCAGCGGCATCGGAGCTCGTGGCGCGGATGATCGCCGCGTCGATCGCGAAGGGCTTGTAGCGCAGGTATTCCCGCCCGTCGAAGCAGACAAGTTCCACCAGGTCCTCGACCGTGCGGCTGTTCATCTTGCCGCCGCCGAGTCGGGGATCGACGAAGGTCTTCAGTCCAACCCTCGTGAAATGGCCCGGCCGACCGCCCGCGATGTCCCGGAACAGATGCGCTATGCAGCCCTGGGGCAGGTTGTAGGCCTCAATCTTGTTTTCAAGGGCAAGGCGCCCGAGTTTTGGCGCCAGTCCCCAATGGCCACCGATCACGCGGCGGACGAGGCCCTCGTGGGCAAGATGGTTCAAGCCCTTGTCATGGGCATCGCCCTGTCCGGCAGCATACACGAGGGTCAGGTCTCGTGGTTCGCCGCTTTCGAGAAAGCGCTTTTCGAGGGCGATCGCCAGCTCTTCCGCGAAGCCACTTCCGATAAAGCCACCGGTGGCAAGGACCGAACCCGAACGGATGACTGAGACCGCTTCCTCGGCGCTCATGATCTTTGTCGTGGCCATAATTTTTCTCCTCTGCAGCCATGCTCGCCGCCAACACTACCATGCTGTGCAGCGTAGTCGAAGGAGGGTGTCGCTTTTCTGCAGCAGGGAGGCGGGCCAGGGAGCCGAGACCGTGAATTGCGCCTCGGCCGACCCTCAGGACCCTGTCGCGGGCAGAGCGCCTGAGTGCACAGGACCAGTCGATTCCCTGACCATCAGCTCCGGTCCGATCAGGCGATGCTCGTCCCGTGGCTCTGTCCCCTCGATCCGGGATACCAGCATGTCCACAGACAGACGCGCGATCTCTTCGACATTCTGGTGAACGGTCGTCAGGGGTATGTCCGAGATGGACGAGTAGATAAGATCATCATAGCCGGCGATGGATATGTCGCGCGGTATCGCAAGGCCGCTTTCGCGGATCGCCTTTCGTGCGCCTAAGGCCATGATGTCGTTGATGGCGATGATCGAATCGGGTTTCGTCGTGGCCAGGAGGGCCTTTGCCTCGCTGTAACCCGAATGGAAATCAGGCTTATGGCATTGCACGGTCCAGTCCGGATTCGGCTCGAGACCCTTCTCCTCGAAGGCCTTTCGATACCCTGCGAGGCGGAGACTCCGGATCGGAGCCTCGGGGTCCAGGCTGACAAGGTATGAAATATCCCGATGGCCGAGTTCGAGTAGGTATTTCGTGAGGCGGTAACTCCCTGCCTCGAGGTCGGTCATCACATATTCGCCCGTGGCGCGCGGGTAATAGCTCGTCGAGAAAACGCAGGGTATCCGCCGCTTCCGGAGGATCTCGTAGATCTTGAATTCGCTGCGGGTGACCTGGGTGGGAACGACCAGGACGCCAGCGACGCGATCCCCGATAAAACCTTCAATTATGCGGTTTTCCTCCGCCGGTTCATCGTTCGAGACCGAGATGATGAGGGTGTAGCCTTTCCGGTGGCTGTACTCGTCGATGTAGCGGGTAAGGCTGCCGAAAAACGGGTTTTCGATGTCGGTGATGACGAGACCTATCGTGCTCGAACTCTTCAGCGCGAGGCTACGAGCGACCTTGTTGGGCAGGTAGCCAAGCTCCGCGGCAGCCCCGAGGACCCGCTCCCTCGTGTCCTTGTTGACCCCTGGCCGGTCGTTGAAGACGAGGGAAGCAGTCGCTGTCGATACCCCGGCTTTTTTAGCGACATCGGATAGTTTGATCGTCATAATATCCGCCCTTCCTAAATCGATTTATATCATCCCCCCACAATCTTGTCAATGAATATTGTTTCAATCTGTTGAATAGCAATGATTTACGCTTTTTATAAAATTTGCGTTGACAGATTGCAGAAATTGACCCTATATCTTTTAAAGCGCTTTAGTAAGGAGGAGCAATGACGCACAGGGAGCGCATGAAGAGATCCTTCATGCTGGAAGAGGTCGACAGGCTTCCGCATGGCGAACAGATGATCCATGACCTTCTGGTGGCCAAGATCCTTCACGAAGGCCTCCCCGGAGATGGCGACAACGCACTCAGCGCCTGGATGAAGGAGACGCTGGGCGATGCCAACTTTTCCCGCCACCTCCGTGCACGGCAGGTCCTTGGTTTCGACTGGGTCCATCTCTTTCCCATCGAACCCTTCGTCGAAAAGGAGCCGGACGAAAGGGGACTCCGCAGGGATATCTGGGGTCAGCGCATCAAGGTGACCAGGGAATCCTTCGAAATCGTCGAGCCGGCCATTGCGAGTTCCGACGAGATGGACAGCTACCGCTTCCCCTCGCCTGACGATTTCATCTACAGCGATATAAAACGATGGCAGACCGAATCGGATCTCTGGGTAACTACCCAGATCGACACGGGCTACTTCAAGATCGCCCAACTCGTCGGCTTTGAGAACTACATGATGTACCTCGCCGATGTCCCGGGGAAACTTGCTAGCCTGATGGAACGCTTTACCGATTTCCAGAAGAAGTTGGTCGACCGGCTCGTCGAGGCCGGAGCGGATTCCATCTGGTTTTCCGATGACCATGCCTTCAACGCCGGACCCTTCATGTCGCCGGACATGCTCGAGGAATTCGACTTCCGCTACCTGGCCGAGCTCGTTGCCTATGTCCACGCGAAGGGCCTCCTTGCCAACTACCACTCCTGCGGGAACATCGCACAGACCCTGCCCCTTCTTGTGAAGGCGGGCATCGATTCCCTCCACGCCATCCAGCCTTCGGCGGGAAACGATATCGAGGCCTACCACAGGGAGTACGGAAAGGACCTCTGCTTCATCGGCAATTTCGACATGGACAAGCTCATGCCCAAGGGCTCGCCCAGGGACATCGACGAGGCGGTCCGGAAGATGGTGGAGGCCCTATGGAGCAAAAAGCGAACTGGCTATGTGCTTTCGACCTGCAACATGCTGAACAGCGACCAGCCAATTGAAAACGCACTCATGCTGCATTTTGCGGCTGAGAAATACGGCCACTAGGCCGAAAAGGAGACGACTATGAAGAAAGCGATCTGGATCCTCCTCGTTGCCGTCCTGGCGCTGAGCTACGCTCCCGCCCAGGCGAAGAAGATCAAGGCCCTCTACACGCCGATGACCTTTGGCGCTCCCTACTTCGTACAGGTGGGAGACGGGATGAAGGCGAGGGGAAAGGAACTCGGTTGGGACGTGAGTGTGGTCGATCCCAAGGGAGACATCGCCGCGCAGCTCGCCCAGCTCGAGACCGCCGTCGAGCAGAAGTATGACGTAATATTCCTTTCGGCCCTCGACTCCACGGCAGTCAAGGCGATCGTGAAGAAGGCCGTCGACCAGGGGGCCATCGTCATCACCGAGGCGACGATCGTCGAGGGCACCTCCGCCCACGTCGGTCCTGGCGAGGACAACATGGGCAGGTCCCTCGGCGAGGCCATGGGCAAATGGGCGCAGGCCAACCTGAAGGGCACGATCGAGGTGGCGACCTATCACGTGACCCAGGATTCCCACACCCTCGTCCGCGAGCAGGGCATGCGCTCGGGACTCGAGGCCTTCTACAAGAATGGCACGATCGACTACGTCGCGAGCCTCGGCGGCCTCACCCCGGAGGACGGGATGAAGAACATGGAAGGCATCCTCCAGTCCCACCCGAACATCAACATCGTCATGGGCTGCAACGATGACAGCATCATGGCCTCCTACCAGGCCGCGAAGAGCGCCGGCGTCAATCTCGCCAAGATGGGCTTCGGTGGCGTGAATGCCATCCCCCAGGCCCTCGATCTCATGAAAAAAGAGAAGGCCTCCGGCAAGGGAGCCTACCGCGTGACTGTCGACATCATCCCCTTCGACACGGGCAAGATGTGCGTCGACCTCGCCGCCAAGATCCTCAAGAAGCAGGCCTTCGACAAACTGCTTGTCGTACCGGCCAAGGCCGTTACCTGGGCGAACATCGACTCATATAAATAACTGCCTGATTGCCACGCCTGATGCGGGCGGCTCGCGAGGATCCTCGCGTGGCCGTCCGCATCCCGGAAGGAGAGCCGATGCCCGCCCCACTGCTCGAACTGAAGTCCGTGTCAAAGTCCTGGCCCGGCGTCCGGGCCCTCGACAAGATCGATTTTTCCCTCGAACGCGGTGAGGTCCACGCCCTGGTGGGGGAAAACGGCGCGGGCAAGTCGACGATGATCAAGATCCTGACCGGCGCAATCCACGCGGACGAAGGCCAGATCATCCTGGATGGGCAGAGTTATGCGGGCTTTTCGATCAAGCAGGCCCAGAACCTCGGCATTGGAGCGATCTACCAGGAACTCAACCTCATACCCAAGCTCAGCATCGCGGAGAACATCTTCTTTGGCAGGGAATTCAGGAAGCATGGCCTTGTCGATTTCGCGCGCATGCACGCCGAAGCGGGGGCGATCCTCGCTCGCATGGGCTTCCAGCTGGACACGCGTGCGAGGGTCGGAAGCCTCGGGACTGCCTGGGAGCAGGTTGTCGAGATCGCCATGGCCGTTTCCAAGAACATCCGCATCCTCATCATGGACGAGCCCACGGCGCCACTTTCCACCGATGAGGTTGCGAAGCTTTTCGGGCTCATCCGGCGGCTGAAGACCGAGGGCGTTTCCATAATCTACATCTCGCATCGCCTCGAAGAACTCTATGAGATCTGTGACCGGGTTACCATATTCCGCGACGGCACGAGGATCGAAACCCTTCCCATCGGCGAAGCCGACAAGGGCAGGCTCATTTCGCTCATGGTCGGTCGGCCCCTCCTCAACCAATACCCTCCCAGGATTCCGGTACCCTCCACTTCGCCCACGATACTCGAGGCGGAGGGGCTGCGGAGCGGCAAGCTGAAAGATGTATCGCTGAAGCTCAGGAAGGGCGAGATTCTCGGCCTTGCGGGCCTGGTCGGGGCGGGAAGGACCGAAACGGTCCGGGCGATCTACGGCGCGGACCGGAGGACCGGGGGAAGGCTACGGAAAAACGGTGACGAAATCTCCATCACCTCTCCCCTGGATGCCATCCGACAGGGCATCGTGCTCCTGCCCGAGGAAAGGAAGAGCCAGGGCCTCTTCCTCAACCTTTCCGTGAGCGACAACATGGTGTTTCCCAACCTGGGGAAGTACAGGCGCCTGGCCATGCTCAACGCGAAGGGCATCAGGCGGGACGTGCTGGGGATGATCGACTCGCTCCGCATCAAGACCTCATCGGAACGCAACAGGGTACTCTTCCTCTCCGGCGGCAACCAGCAGAAGGTCATCATAGCCCGGTGGATCCTCATGGAGGCCGACGTCATCATTTTCGACGAGCCGACCCGGGGCATCGATGTTGGCGCCAAGTTCGAAATCTACACGCTGATGAACAAGCTCAAGTCCGAAGGCAAGTCCCTCATCGTGATCAGCTCGGACATGCAGGAGCTCATCGGCATATCCGACCGGCTCTACGTCATGTGCAACGGCAGGATGAAGGGAGAACTCGTGGGAGAAGACATAGAGCAGGAAAAGATCCTGAGGCTCGCCGCTGATTTTTCAGGCGAGACGGATGGCTCCGGAGTGTCCGCTTCGATGGAAGGGGTAGCCGCGCGATGAACACAAAGAACAGCATTGACATGAAGGAATTCGCCCTCTTTTTCTTCTTCCTCCTCCTGTGCGTCTTCTTCTCCGTCTTCGCCAGCGGGTTCCTGCGGCCGACCAATCTCCTGAACGTGGCGCGCCAGGTCTCGATCATCGGTATTGTGTCGGTCGGCATGACGATAGTCATCCTGACCGGGGGCATCGACCTCTCCGTCGGGGCGATCGTCGGCGTCGCAGCTACGGGCGCGGCCTTCCTGATGATCAACCTGAAGCTGCCGATCGCCCTTTCCGCGGTCATCGGCATCCTCCTCGGCGGAGCCATCGGGCTTCTCAACGGCATCATGGTGGCCAAATTCAACATCCCTCCCCTCATCACGACACTGGCGACCATGACATCCTTCCGTGGCGTTTCCTACATCATCACGAAGGGCATTCCCATCTACGGCTTCGAAGATTCCTTCGCCATCCTCGGCCAGGGCTACGTCGGCCCCATCCCCATTCCTGTCATCATCATGCTTGCCGTATTCCTGTTCGGATCCCTGATGCTCGGCAGGACACGCTTCGGACGCCATGTCTATGGCCTCGGCGGCAACGAGGAGGCGGCACGGCTCGCGGGCCTCGACATCGGGAAGATCAAGCTGATGGTCTTCGCCATCAGCGGGCTCCTGGCGGGCTTCGCGGGCATCGTCCTTCTTTCACGCCTGATGACAGGCGCGCCTACCCTGGGCACCGGCTTCGAGATGGATGTCATCACGGCGGTGGTTCTGGGAGGGGTCAGCATAGCCGGAGGAGAGGGGAAACTCCGCGGTGTGATCATCGGCGTCCTCATAATGGGAGTGCTGTCCAACGGCATGATCATCATGAGCCTTGACGAGAACTACCAGTGGCTCGTCCGGGGCTTCGTGCTCGCCCTCGCCGTCGGCTTCGACCGGAACTCCAAGAGAACCAGGAACTGAAAGGAAATCACCATGAAGAGATCTGAAATAAACGCGATCATGCGGGATGCCATTGCCTTCCTGGACTCGAAGCGCTTCCTCCTGCCACCCTTCGCCTTCTGGGGCAGGAAGGAGTGGGCGACGAAGGGCAGCGAATACCGCGAGATAGCGGACTGCATGCTCGGCTGGGACATCACCGATTTCGGGTCGGGCGATTTCCCGAGGATAGGGCTCCTCATGTTCACCCTTCGCAACGGGCACTATTCAAAGAGCGAGTACATCAAGCCCTACGCCGAAAAGCTTCTCATCACCGGCGAGGAACAGGTTACGCCCTTTCATTTCCACTGGAAGAAGATGGAGGACATCATCAACCGCGGTGGAGGCAATCTCCTCGTCCAGGTCTACAATTCCGGCGCCGACGGCGAGTTTGCGAAAACTCCAGTCCGTGTTTCGAAGGACGGAAGGAACTACGAAGTCGAGGCAGGTGCCATCGTCCGGGTGGAACCTGGAGAAAGCATAACCCTGCCGGCAGGTCAGTATCACAAATTCTGGGGCGAGAAGGGGGAGGGCATGATCCTCCTCGGCGAGGTCTCGAAGGTCAACGACGATACTGTTGACAACCGCTTCTACGATAAGGTCGGAAGGTTTCCCGACATCGCGGAGGACGCCGAGCCACTCTATCTCCTGGGCAATGAGTACCCCAGATTGGCATAAGTCTTCCTGGCGTGGAGCCGTGATACTAAATAGCGCTTCCTTTTTCTGCTATCCTTTCACCATGGCGCGCTACTTCAACACTACCGGGCCCTGCGACCCGGAACTGCACTACATGCTTCCTCCCGAGGAACGTCTGGTCGGAGCCGAGCTCGGCCGCTATATAGAGTCCTGCCTCTACTGGGTTCTCCGCGCGCCCCGCCAGACGGGCAAGACTACTTTCCTCCAGTCCTGGATGAGGACGATCAACTCGGGTGACGAGGCCATTGCCTGCTATGTGAGTCTCGAAGCTTGCCAGGGGGTATCCGAGGCGGAACGGGCGATACCGGCCATCTGCGATGCAATCCGTTCCTACGCGGAAGCCTTCCTTGATGCAAGCCTGGTTCCTCCCGCGCCTGACCCTGCGGTCGTGCCGCTCATGATGCTCGATCGCATCATGAAAGACTGGGCCAAGCTCGCAGCCCCCCAGCCCCTGGTAGTCCTCTTCGACGAGGTGGAAATCCTCCAGGACCAGGCCCTCGTGAGTTTTCTCCGGCAGCTTCGGGGTGGCTTCGCCACACGCGGCATTGGCAAGTTCCCGGTGAGCGTCGCCTTGGTGGGCATGCGCGACCCCCGCGATTATCTGGTCAGCAGCAAGGACGGGGTGCCGGTCAATCCCGGAAGCCCCTTCAACATCAAGGAAGACTCTGCCAGCCTGAGCAGCTTTTCCAAGGCAGATATCGCCAGTCTGGCAAGCCAGCACAGCACGGAAACAGGTCAGGCCTTTGAGGACTCCGCCCTGGACAGGATCTGGGAGCTGACCCGCGGTCAGCCCTGGCTTACGAACTCGCTGCTCCAGAAGTGCGTCTGGCAGCTCTGCTCCAAGGGCGAAACCGTCACAATTGCCCATATCGAGGAGGCAAAAGAGCTCCTCATCCAGGCGCGGGCCGTCCACCTCGACAGCCTGGCCGAACGCCTCCGCGATCCACGCATAAAGCGCATAGTCGAGACCATCATGGTGGGCGAGAGCGACCCGACCCTTACCCAGGGCGACGACTTTGTGCTGGCATGTGACCTCGGTCTTGTGGCCAAGGAGGGCGGCAGCCCCGTCATCTCCAATCCAATCTACCGCGAAGTGATCGCCCGCGTGCTGTCACAGGGCATGCAAGACGCCATCCCCGCACCCGAGTTCCGCTGGCAGCGGCCCGACGGTGGCCTGGACATGGAGGCCCTTCTTCGTGAGTTCCAGGATTTCTGGGCCCAGCACGCGGACATCTGGGAGGAAAAGTCTGACTACACGGAGGCCTTTCCCCACCTTCTTTTGATGGCCTTTTTGCAGCGCGTGGTGAACGGTGGCGGCCGCATCGACCGCGAATACGCCGCCGGACGCGGGCGGGTGGACCTGGCCGTACTGTTCGGCGGCCACTGGTCCATCATCGAGGTCAAGCTCGTCAACCGCCGGGGCCGCAGCCGCACGGTGGAGGAGGGCCTCAAGCAGGTGATCCGCTATCGTGACAGCATCGACCGAACTGCGGACGCCTGGCTTGTAGTCTTTGACCGCAGCCCTGCCGGCCGGGCCCTGCCCTGGGCTGAGCGCCTGAGCTGGGATTCAGTGGCCTGCGAGGGCAGGACAGTCACGGTGGTGGGGGGCTGAAGCCAGCACTCCAGGCACGCGCCTGGAATCCCGCCAGCAGGCCTCCGAAAGCGGCTTTGTCACAAAGCCATTTTCCGCGCTTGGAGGGAGAGCAAAGCCTGTCCGAACGCTATCCGCCCGGACAGGCAGTCAGTTGCCAGTCAGTTACTTGATCAGTCCCTGCATCAGGATGAGCCCGATCAGCGAAAGGATGGCATAGAATTCAGGGAAGGCAGCGAGGACCATGGTGTTGCCGAAGGCTGAGGTGCGACCAGCCGCAATGGCGTTGAGACCATCAGCGCAGACCTTGCCCTGGTACCAGCCTGAGAAGAAGCCGGCAAGTCCCAGCCCCAGGCCGGAGCCGAAAATTATGGCGCCCTTCATGACGCTCATGTCTCCTGCCTGGATCCTCGCAAGGCTGAGGAAGAATCCGACAAAGCCGTAGATGCCCTGGGTGCCCGGGACTGCGGTCAGGAGTATGCCGACTCCGAATGACTGCGGATTTTTCTTGATGAGGCCGAGGGTCGCCTTGCCTGCCTCGACTGTGCCCATCGCAGACCCCGAACCAGCAAGTCCGAGCATCAGGCCGCAGCCTGCGAACGCGAGGATGTAACCGATCTGAACTGGATCCATCGTGGAACTCCTTGTTGTTTCTAAACCTCTCCTGCGCGGGAGAGGGGTTTGAATGGTTTCCCGTTGCCCTTGAAATCGAGAGTCGAGAAGAATTCCAGGAAGGTGAGACGCAGCGGATGCACGAACGATCCGAGGAGCGAAAGCCCGAAATTGAGGGAATGGCCCATCACGAGGAGGAGCACTGTTCCGATGATCGCGGGTGTGAATGGGTTTACGACTCCGTCCTTGGTGATCAGACCGAAGGCCAGGGTGTTGAAGACCATCCCCAGCATTCCGCCGGACAGGCCGAGAGCGAAGAGGCGCATGTACGAGAGCATGTTGCCGAGGGACCCGCTGATGAAGAGGTAGAGGTTGAAAAAGCTCCAGCCGATCTTCTTCGTAAAGGGAGTCCCCCAGGCGTCGAAGAAGAGGAACAGCACTGCGCCACCGTAGACCATGCCCTGGGCGACCACCAGGGGAATCAACAGGGGTAGCTTCCCGACCGGGATGCCGAAGGCTTCGAAGGTCGCGAGCTTGAGGTCGAAGGCATTCGTGTGCGTTGCGACGGTGATTGCACCAAGTATGAGCATCATGTCCGCAATGGGACGGATTGCACCGCCCCAGTTTCCCTGCCTGGCCCGGTTGACGGCGCAGAGCACCAGGCCGATCTGGATCTGGATGATGCCGATCAACAGTGACAGCCCCATCATCGGGTAGAAGGTACCGCCGTCCTTCTCGAGGGCCGCGAGGAGGGAGAACTTGTCAGCGCCGCTGCTGAAGAGCGAGGTACCCGCAGGGATTCCGGGGCCTCCGAAAATGGCGCCTCCGAATGCGGAGTTGAGCAGGATGCCACAGACCATGACGGACGCACCGAGGACAGCGCCGAGCCCGGCAAAGGGTTTCAGGCTCTTGGGCGCGAGGAAGAGGGCTACGATTGAGCCGATGAATATGATTGAGCCGTAGGCCAGGTCGCCCAGGCAGAGACCCACGAAGAGCATGAAGAAGGGCGCAAAGAAGGGCGTCGGGTCGAGCTCGAAATAATCAGGGATGCTGAAGATCTTCGTGATGGGCTCGAAGAGCCTGGCGTAGCGCCCGTTCTGCATCAGGACGGGCGGCACCTCGGCGGGAGCGGGGTCAGCGAAGAGGGCCGTCGCATTGAACGACGCAATTCCGGCCTTCACGTCCTTTTCCCGGTTGGAGGGAATCCATCCCTCCAGGTGGAGGAGCTTCTCGGTTCCTGCCTCGCTGAAGCACAGCCGGGCAGTCTCGAATCCGATCCTGGCCTTGAGCCCGGAGACCCATGCAGCGACATCAGGCATGTACGGAAGGAGCCTGTCCAGCTCCGTGTTCGCTTCCGTGAGCTCCCTGTCCATGATCCCGAGGTCAGCGTGGATGTCGTCCAGGCTCTTCCTGGGGAGCTTCACCTCATCGGCACCCTCGACGTCGCGCGCGGGGCCGCGTTCGAAAAGGGCGCAGCGGACCGTCAGCTTCGACCGTCCTGTCTCCACGAGATCCGGATTTCCCGCATGCACCTGCTCGAAGGAGCGCACTGGCACCTCGAAGTACCGGGCCTTGACTCCGGCAGCCTCGAGTCTGGTCATCAGGCCCGGGTCGATGTCGCCCCAGGCGCCAAGCAGTTCCTCGTCCATTTTCTGCGAGGCTATTGCCTGTTCCAGGCGCTGCCTTTCCCGGTCGAGCCCGAGGAATGACTCCGCAACCGCCTCAGCAGTCTTGTTTGAGTCCGGAGCCGGGATCTTTTTCACGGCCTTGGCGCGCAGCTCCTGGCCCAGGAGCACCTGCTCGTATTTCTTCAGTTCCTCCGCTACGACAGCGACGTCACGCGAGGTGGATTCGGACTTCTCCTCGACGTGAACCGCGCCAAGGGTCTGGAGCTCTGACAGAAGGGCGTCCCGATCCTTGTGGAAGACCAGGATGTCGAGCTTCCTCATCCGTGCGATCATGCTGTGGCTCCTGCTCCGGCTTCTTCTGCCGCGGCGATCCTGGCCTTGAGGATCTTCTGGGAGGCCTTGGAGAGGTTGTCCTCGTCCTCCATGAACCTTTTGATCTTGAGGATGGCCTCCTGGTAGTCCGGTATCTGCACCTTCTCGTAGAGGTTCACCTTCTGGGTTGTCTTCTTCCTGTTGTATTCAAGGACGGCCATCCGTTTCTCGGCGATCTCCCTGCGGACCATCAGCGTGGCCAGTTCCTCCAGGACCTTCAGCCCCTCGGGGATCCAGCCATGCTCAGTGAAAAAGCTCAAGGGCCTCGACTCGAATTCGACAGACTCCAGATCCGGAGTCCGGATGCCCGCGATCTTCCTCTCCTTGAGGTGGACTGCCTTGACGCGGACAAGGTCAGAAGGGAACTCCCGCCAGAGCCTCATCTCCGCAGCCAGGAAGCTGCGACGATCCGCAAGCGCTGCATCGAAGGCAGCCATCTCGTCCTTGGCGCGCTTCACCTCGAGGCGGAGTGCGGATTCCTTGGCCTGGAGGGTAGGAAGCGCGTTGAGCCGGACCTTCAACTCCTTGTTGAGCTGCTGGAGGTAGGTCTTGTTGTACTGGAACTTGATGGCCATGGGCTGTCAAGGCTCCTTGTGTGGGATGGGAGCGTTCATGCCTTCTCCGCTGTCTTTGGCCAGTGCTTGTCCACGAACTCCTGCTTGATGGCGACCTCTTCCTTCGTGAAATGCGCGCCGAAGAGGGACCATGCCGTATCGAGCATTTTCTCGATCTCGATGTTGACGTCGATGGCCAGGAGTGAACGAGAATACTCCTTCGCGAAATCGAGGCAGCGCCTGTCGTAGTCCGTGAGATCGAATCCGTTGTCGAGCTTGGTCCGGGCGTTGGCTGCGTCGGCATAGAGGCGGATGCAGGCGTTCATCACCTGGGGATGGTCCTTCCGCGTCTTCTTGCCTATGACGAGCATCTTGAGCCTGGACAGGGACCTGAAGGGGTCGATGATCACCTTGGAGATGTCGGTGTCCCGGCGGAGGTAGAGCTGGCCTTCAGTGATGTAGCCCGTATTGTCCGGGATGGCGTGCGTGATGTCTCCGCCTGAAAGCGTCGTGACAGCCACGATCGTGATGGAGCCGCCCGAGGGGAGCTGGACGGCTTTCTCGTAGATCTTGGCGAGGTCCGAATAGAGGGAGCCCGGCATCGAATCCTTGGAGGGGATCTGGTCCATGCGGTTGGAGACGATGGCGAGGGCATCAGCGAAGAGCGTCATGTCCGTCAGGAGGACCAGGACCTTGGCGTTCTTGTCCACAGCGAAGTACTCCGCTGTCGTGAGGCACATGTCCGGGACGAGGAGCCGCTCGACAGGCGGGTTCTCGGTGGTGTTCATGAAGCTGATGATGCGGTTGAGCGCCCCGGCGTTCTCGAAGACGGTCTTGAAGTAGAGATAGTCGTCATTGGACATTCCCATGCCACCGAGGATGATGACGTCAGGCTTGGCGCGGAGGGCGACGTCAGCCATTACCTGGTTGAAGGGCTGGTCCGGGTCAGCAAAGAAAGGGATCTTCTGTCCTGTGACGAGGGTGTTGTTCAGGTCGATGCCGGCGATGCCGGTAGCGATCAGTTCTGAAGGCTGTTTCCTGCGGACGGGGTTGGCCGAGGGGCCCCCGATCTCCCGCTCTTCGCCCTCGACAGCCGGGCCTCCATCTATGGGATGTCCGTAGGCGTCAAAGAACCTGCCGCGCATCTCCTCGCTCACCTTGACTGAGGGAGGCTTGTCGGTAAAGACAACCTCGGCGTCCGTAGCGATGCCCTGGGTGCCCGGGAAGACCTGGAGCGTCACCTTTTCGCCGTTGATCTTGACGACCTGGGCGGGGCGGCCGTCGACGTAGGCCATCTCTTCGTTGCTGATCCCCTGTGCTGTGATCGTGCAGGTCGCCTTGGTGATGTTGTCGATGCGCGTATAGACCTTCTGGAAGGCCTTCGGCTTGAAAACCACTCCGCTCATGACAGCCTCCTGGCAGCGATCTCTCTGTCCAGCTCTGACTCCAGACTGCGGAACTGGTCGCTGTTGAACTCCTGGTAGTTCATCTGCCTGAGGATGTTGATCAGTTTCTTGAAGAGGGCCGGCACCTGTTCGAAGCCGACGAATGAAAGCTTCTCGTCGCAGATCCCGAGCACCCTGTTGACCATGTATTGCTGCCTCCGGATCGGAGTGGAGGCGTCGACCTTGTCGAAGGCGTCCTGCTGGAGGATGATGAAGTCGATAACCTCGGAGCGGTAGAAGTTGACATGGTACTCCAGCGGGACTCCGTCGTCTCCGAGGATGTTGATCTGGTCCCGCGCTTCCTTGCCTCGAAGGAGGATGTCCTTCAGCCTCATCACCTTGGCGACCCAGCCGTCCTCGATGTTGGCATCGAGATAGCCAGTCACCTCGGGATACTCCAGGTACTTGGAATAGCTGTCGATCGGGTCGATGGCTGGATAACGCTTGCTGTCCGCGCGGGACTGGGCCAGTGCATAGAAGCAGCGCGCCGCCTTCTTTGTGGACTCCGTGACCGGCTCCTTCAGGTTGCCGCCTGCGGGGCTGACGGTGCCGACGAAGGTAATGGAGCCTGACTTTCCGTTGTGGAGCTTGACGAAGCCTGCGCGCGAATAGAAGTTCGAGATGATGGCCGGCAGGTCCATGGGGAAGGCGTCCGGGCCGGGCAGCTCCTCCATGCGGTTGGCCATCTCGCGGAGGGCCTGGGCCCAGCGGGAGGTCGAGTCTGCCAAAAGGAGAACCTTCAGCCCCATCATCCTGTAGTATTCCGCGATGGTCATGCCCGTGTAGACAGAAGCCTCGCGGGCGGCAACGGGCATGTTGGAAGTGTTGCAGATGATGATGGTCCGTTCCATGAGCTTCCGGCCAGTGCGCGGGTCGTCCAGTTCGGGGAACTCGGTGAAGATCTCGACCACCTCGTTGGCGCGCTCTCCGCACGCCACGATGATGATGATATCCGCCTCGGCCTGCTTGGAGATGGCGTGCTGGAGGACAGTCTTGCCGCAACCGAAGGGGCCAGGGATGAACCCTGTCCCGCCTTCGGCGATCGGGTTGAGTGTGTCGATCGAGCGGACCCCCGTCTCGAGGATCTTGAAGGGCCTCACCTTCTCGGCGAAGGCACGCACCTCGACCTTGACGGGCCAGCGCATGACCATGGAAACACTGGTCTCGGAACCGTCTGCGGCTTTCAGGACAGCTACGGTATCCCCGGCCTTGTGCGACCCTGCAGAGACAACGCTCACGACAGTGAGCTTTCCCTCCAGATTGAAGGGAACCATCACCTTGTGCTTCACCCAGCCCTCGTCCACTTCGCCGATCCAGTCCGCAGCGCGGACAAGGTCGCCGGCCTTCACGAGGGGTATGAAGTCCCAGGAAGCCTCGATGTCGAGGGGCGCGGTGTACTGACCACGGCGGAGGTAGACCCCCTCCATGGCTTCAAGGTTGTTCTGGAGGCCGTCATACTTGCGCGAGAGCATCCCGGGCCCGAGCTGGACCTCGAGCATGTGGCCTGTGAACTCCGCAGGACAACCGACAGTCAGACCGCGCGTGCTCTCGAAGACCTGGACAAAGGCGCGGTCCGCAGTGATCTTGATCACCTCAGCCATCAACTTCTCGCTGCCAAGATTGATGTAGCAGATCTCGTTCTGGCCGACAGGTCCATCGACCTGGACTGTCACCAGGTTGGCGACAATGCCCGTCACTTTACCGTGCGTTGCCATTGGGTACTCCATATATCATATCAGTTAGACTCGTTTCCTTGCTTGCTCGAATCCACGTCCCGCAGCATGAGCGCCTTGGCTCCGTCGATCAGCCCCTTCGAAAGGCTTTCCAGCATCGCGCGTCCCTCTGCAGGATCCATCTTCAGCCAGCGTTCGGCGATAAAAAGCTGCTGGGCGTAAGCCAGCAGCGCTGCCACGTCGAAATGTGCGAAGGTCCGGATCTCATCGAGCTTGTCCCAGCGCACCTGGTCTGCAGCCTTGTCACGTGCCAGGAGGCCCTTCGCAGCCAGGATCTTCTCTGCCCAGGGATGGCTCCACGCAAGCCCGAAATCCGCAGCTGAGCTCTTTGCGACCGCTTCTGCCACCCCTCCACTGCCGATGGCGACACGGCCAGGGTCGGTTCCGAGGCTGCGTGCGCTCAGCCCGGCCAGGAGGTTCCTCACATCGGCATCGAAGGCGAACCACTCCCTCAAGAAGGCGTTGGGATGGGCTT
>SESF01019190.1_pt1 | contig 21897 bp, 16 predicted proteins | sample 3171521 | NCBI WGS metagenome assembly SESF01 (sample SAMN10866945, study PRJNA518727) | freshwater metagenome | biome: subpolar coniferous forest; feature: holomictic lake; material: water; isolation source: holomictic Lake 227, 6 m and 8 m depth | place: Canada: near Kenora, Ontario | collected...
CAGACTTCACCTTGGCGCTCAAGGACCGACCTCTTTACGGTAACCGCGACCACCCTGAATGACTATGCTAGCTGGACCCATCTCCGGTTTGACCCATTTTCAGCCTGACCACCCCATGTTATCTTCTCCTGTTCAAAGCGTTTCCCGGCTTGCGTTTTTCATACTGAAACGGAAACATCCCTACCATGAACTACCGAGGTTTATTGAAAGGCAACACCATCGAATTAGCCGAGCGGCTCCCGTTCCCCGACGGCCAACCCTTACGCGTCTCCGTCGAGGCATGGCCGACGCCAGCCGGTTCCGCCCAAGCCATCCGGCAAGCGATGCACGCCCAGCCGCATCTCAGCCGGGCCGCTGTGGATGAACTGGAGGCGGCCATCGCGCAGGGTCGAATCCCCGTCAACGACGGCTGGACTTTCAACGAAGGGACATAGCCGATGACCTACCTGTTGGACACGAATGCGTTCAGTGACCTGATGCGGGAGCATCCGGCGGTGGACGCGCGTCTGGCCGGCATGGGCGAGGCAGACACGGTCATCCTCTGCCCGGTGGTCCGGGGAGAAATCCTGTATGGACTGGGAAGACTGGCCCCGGGCCAACGGCGGCAGGAGTTGGAAATCAAGGCGGTCGCGCTTTTCGCCCGCATCCCCTGTGAGCCGATGCGCGAATCCGCCGGCGACCACTACGCGAACGTGAAGCTGGCCCGGCAGAAGCAAGGTCTCGCTTTGGACGAGAACGACCGGTGGATCGCCGCTACGGCGCTGGCCGTCGGTGCCACGCTCGCCAGCCGCGACACGGACTTCCGGCAGATCGCCGGGCTGAACGTCGCAGACTGGACCGCGTGAACCTTCGCCATAAAGGAGTTAATGAGAATGCCATATCGAGCATTGCAGGTCGTCGCACTTGACATTCCTTTATGCCGATCGCACAAGCGGAGAAGGTGACAATATGACAATCTCATTAACTGCTCAACCCGCGCGTGGTCGAGAAGATTCTTCGCCATCTCGGTGCCTGGCACGCCCCGCCGGCCGGCCTGTCCCCTCCGGGCGATCCAGGGCCCGACACGCACGAACCCTGTGCCGACGTGGACCCCACCCCGGATTACGAGAATGTGCTAACCGACTGAGCCCCGTTGTTTTCCAAGCCGGTTTGAAGGCGGGTTTGTGCCCGGTACCGGCCTCCTCCAGCCCGGTTTGCCACGGAACCGCGCTACTGCTCGCGCATTGCCTGGCCGCTTGGCCGCTGCCGCCTGCCCAGGCTCTTGGCGACGGGGCAAAACCGCCAGAAACTCGGCAATAATTGCCTGTTGACGCCTTCAGCCAGGTCTGGTCTGATGGGGTTGGCAATGAATGCGAGCGCAAAGCAATTCTCCTTCACCCGCGCAGCGCTCAGTACAGGCGGGCGCGCAGAAAGCAAATTCTTATCACTTATCACTTGAGCTATGGCTGGCGCGCGCAGATATCAGCACGCGGCTCGGTTTTTGCGCTGCTGCAGCCTGAAGGCTGCGCTCCTGGGCCGGTGGTCGATGGTGGTTGCGAGAAGGGATCAACTCCGCGTTCCCAGCGGGGTGGCCCTGAACTCGATGCCCCTCGGACGCAGCTTGGCGAGCGGCATGGCTTGGCTGGAAAGCACCTAGACCATCCGCCTTAACCACCAGCATGAACTCTTCGGCCATGTTCTGAGCGGGCGGTATAAGGCGCAGTTGGTGGCAGGGAGCGGCAGCGGCTACCTGCGCACGGCCGGCGACTACGGGCCTCTCAATCCGGTGCGTGCCGGGCGGCTGAAGGTGGAGGAGCGTTTGCTGGCCTAGGCGAACAGCACTCGGGAGAGTTGCGCCGAGCGACCGCCGCAGCCAAAGCCGAGCGCTTGATTGGGGAGGAGTTGCAGCGGCTGGGCTGGACGGAAGGCGAGCTTGCGGCTCGGTGTAAAAGCGATCCGTTGAAGCTGGCGCTCGCGGCGCGTTTGCGGAGCGAGACCACGCTCTCGTTCAAAGCCATAGCAGGGCGTGTGCCTTTGGGCGCCTCAAAGGGGGCCAACCCAAACCTGCACCAATGGATGCGAGCCAGGCCTCCGGGAAGCTCGGCACAAACCCACCTTGGATTATGACTGGATATAGGTTTTTCTATGGGGTGAAGTCTTCAATGCCAAGGATCGTGATTTGGGTTACGGCTCCAGCGTCCACGAGGCACTCAGCATGGCTGCATAACCGGGAGCACATCACCCTGTCCCCGCCTGCTCGCGCTCACTGTCGGGGAATACAGCAGCCTTTACTTCAGCAGTTCGATTTCACCCGGTCGCCAACTCTTGTCGAACCACGGCTGTAGCGGGCCGTAGATGCGGATAAGGATGTTCCAACCTTTGCCCGGAACCGTCTCCACCCAGTTGGCCTCGTGACCAGCAGGCGCGGTCGGCCCGAACCAAACATCAACCGACGTGTCGGGGTTGATGACGATGCCCTTCTTCTGGCTGCCGATGCTGGGGAACTGTTGGTCAGTTTGGAGCATCGAGCGGGTCTGGTTGTCATAGACGACGAACGACCAGAAATTCTTGGCCGGAATATTGGGCGGCAGATGAATCTTGTAGGTCTTGCTGCCGTCGAGCCCCCTGCCCTCGGAATCCACACATGCGGCACCGTATTGTGAACCGACGCCAACCATTTTCGCGGCCATCGCCGGAGTAATCCCCGTGGCGTAGTAGAAGAAGGCCGTGCGGGCGTCCAGAAGGCGCACCCCATTCTGGACAAACTCGTGGCTGCCGCCGACGAACGGGTTGAACCACGCGCTATTCGGGTAGAGGTAGGCTTCCTGCACGCGACTCCTGAACAGATTGGCCCGCGCCGTGGCGTTGCCGACCGCCACCGCCTCAGTGAGAATCTTCTTCATCCGTGCATCCGGCCTAAAGGGCTTGCCTTTCTCAATGCCAATGGCGGCGAGCAGGCCGAGCGAGTCAGGATTCATCGCGCTGTTCGGTTCCTCCTGAACCAGATGACTCACTTCCTCGAAGAACGTGAAATCGTTCGCATGGATGGTGTTGAACGCCCTGCCGGAGAGACTGAGGAACCTCATTGCGGGCGGATTCTTGGCCTGCGATAGTAGATAAATCTTCGTGAACTTCTTCGTCGCCTCGACAGCGGGTTTGGGGTCGCCGTTCACTAGAAAGCCACGCCAGAAGAACAGATTGCCGAAGGTCGCCGAGCGGAACACGAAGTAGCCCTTGGGCACTTTGCCAGTGTAGCCGGGAGGCAGCAGGAGGAACTTCCTGCCCTTGCCCTTGTCAGGCCCAGCGTTGCCCACGTCCCCAACATAGTTGAACCAAAAGTCATCAATGATTCCGAGCACGTTGGGCGGCGTTTCAATCACCAGCGGCCCGTCCTTCAAGTCCAGCCACGTAAAGCAATAGACCGACTCGGTGTTTGGCGTCAGGAACAACGACTTCGAGTCCATCAGGGTTTCCATGATGCCCACGGTCTGGTTGTCGGTTATGCCTTGGCTGCGGAAACCCTCGCGCAGAGCATAGACGGACGCTCCCGGCATGGCGGTCAGGAACGCCTGCACCCCGCGCTGGAAGTCGAGATTGTCATAAACCTTCTCGACCGTGGCGTCGTCAGGAAAGCCGTCGAAGAACTTCAATGTGCCGAGCCGCGTCTCAACCGAATCGGGCGTGGTGATTTGCGGCGGGATGTCGGTGGTCATCTTCATTCTCTCCGCCGCCTGCGTCGATGCCACAAAGCCGATGACCAGGGCTGCGGCGATGGCCGATCCCAGTGCCCCCGCAAACAGTGCTTCTATGTTCGTTTTCATAATCGAGTCCGGTGTCCCAAATAGGGGGACATGCGCTCAACAAAACCGCAGCCAAGCAATACTACTCTTTGGGGAAAGTTGGTTGGGGGTGTAGAGCGAATAAGTTAGCCGGGACCGCCAAAAGCATGAATTTGCTGGGATTATCAATGAACCGGTTGTATGGCAATCCATACAACATTTGTTCGAGTTTACGCACGAAACCCACGATCTTGCGCAGCCACTAACCTGTTTTCCATACACCCGTTGGTTGGAAGGGGCAATGAGCGCGTGGCGGGCGGGCACTTGGTTCCCCTTTCATATCCCGGGGCGACCAGCGGGAGGCCATCTTCGCGGATGATGTGGACCGGGAGCGCTGGCTGCAGACGCTCACCGAAGCGTGTGAAAAGACCCGCTGGGAAGTGCCCGCGTATTGCCTGATGCGCAACCACTTTCACTTGGTGATCGAAACGCCCCAGCCGAACCTGGTGGCGGGAATGAAGTGGCTGCTGGGCGTAGGGTGTTTGCGGAGCGAATGGAGTGGCGGAGGGGGGCAGGATTTACGAGGTGAGTTCAAGCGGGTGGAACGAGGCTGGTGTCTGGGCGGGGAGGAGTTTCGGCAGGAACTGCTGGCGCCGGTGGAGACGCGGCCTGGGCCGAGCCATTTTGGCGAGGCGGGGTAGGGGGCGGAGACGGCGCAGGCGGAGCGGTTGATGGTGGCGGGGCTGAAACGGATCAGGTGGAGTGAGGCGGACCTCCAGACGCGGCGCAATGGCGAGCCGAGGAAAGTGGAGCTGGCCTGGCGATTGCGGTCGCAGACGACGATGCCGCCAGGACCAACTTGTCCGCTTCGGGGTTGACTGAGTTCCGCGAGAACCTGGTCTGGAGGTGGTATGCTCAGAACTGAAAAGGCGGTGTTGGCGTGGTGGTTATGCCAGCACACTACGGCACCGTCGGCGCTGGGTGAGCGGGCGGTGGGGATGGGGGACGAATCCCGAGTGGCGCAGACCATTGGCCGGCTGAAGCGGAAAAAGCGTCCGGGATTGGAGCGACTGACTAACCTGGTTCACTCTCCACCTTGGAAGTTTAATGCTTCTGGCCATGTCCGCTTTGTGAATCTGCATGTCCCAAGACTGGGTAGATTCCTGCCGGCAACCAGCGTAATTTAGTAGCGTAATCTTGGTGTTTATCCATAGATAAGAACAAAAAAGCACAAACCGGGCATGCATTTGGCGCAAACGACTGTAAGGCTTAGTGTTCATGAGCGAAAACACAACCTGTAGGGTGCATTTGCGTTAAGTTGAGACCCCATAAGCACAAAACTTAGAAGAACGGAATCGCACTGCACTAAAACCAATGAAAATATAAAGCTCGTCAACTTGATCCTGCTGAACAGCAGGCTTGTCCCCATAAAAACCTGTGAACAGCCCTGACCAAGCCCCCACCAGTGCGCCTCGCCGTGCGCTTGAGGATTCTGATGCTCCGCCGCAGGAAGAGACGGTCTCTCTACTGCGGCGACTCGAATTCCAACAAGTGTTAAGTGCGGTTTCGACCTGCTTTATCAACCTGCCCGCAGAGGAAATCGATAGCCACATCAACCGGGTGCTGGGCCGGGTCGCGAGTTTTCTTGGATTCAACCTGGCCGCCATCAGCAAGTTCTCCGGACTGGGCAACGTGGGGGAGGTCACTCACATCTGGACAGCTGAGGAACTACCCCCCATCCCCCCGGGTTTCACCGAGCTGGATTTTCCATGGGTGGCCACTCGCCTCACACAAGGCTGCCCGGTTCATTTGCCCTGTCTCGGTGACCTGCCGCCGGCAGGACAGCGGGACCGCCAGACCTACGGACGTTTGGCGGTACACTCCGCTTATAACTGGCCTTTGCATGTGGGACGAGCAGTGGTGGGCTGTTTGTGCTTGGCTTCTGTCGGTGACACGCGCTCCTTCCCGGTTCAGTTTGAGGAGGAACTGCGACTTCTAGCGCAGATTATGGCCAGCACACTCTCCCGCATGCGCGCCGATCAAGCTTTGCGCGAAAGCGAGGCGAGGCTGAGCCTGGCGGCGGATGCCGCAGAGGTGGGTTTATGGAGCCTGAACCTCGCTACACGCTGCTTTTGGCTCACGAAGAAGACCCGGGAGCTATTCCATTTTCCCGCGGACGAAGCTATGACCTTTGAGCGGTTCCTGAGCCTGGTCCATCCTGACGACCAGGAACTGATTCGCCAGACATTGCAGACGCTTGTGCAATCGAAGAGCGAAGGCCATGTCGAATACCGTATCGTCCGGCCCGACGCAAGCGTGCGCTGGATGTTCTCGCGGGGTCGCGTCCGTTGCGACAACCCCGGGGAACCTGATTATTTGATGGGGGTGTCTATGGACATCACCGCGCGCAAGCAGGCAGAGGCGGAAACTCAGGAAATGCGTGACAGTCTGGTGCATCTGACGCGCGTGAACAAGCTGGGTGTGCTGTCCGGCTCCCTGGCCCATGAGCTGAACCAACCGCTCGGGATCATCCTCAGCAACGCCCAAGCCGCGCAGGAACTGCTGGCTCAGGAACCGCCGGACGTTTCCGAGGTGCAGGCCATCCTTACGGACATCGTCGCGGCGGACCGCCACGCAAGCGAGGTCATTGAGCGACTGCGCACCCTGCTCAAGCGCGGCCAGGTGGTTCTGCAGCCGCTGCCGCTAAACCAGGTCATCGATGAGGTGTTGCATCTCGCCCGGGCCTACTTCATCGGGCGCGGTGTCACCGTGGTCTGTGAACTGGTTCCCGATTTACCGCCGATCGCGGGCGATCGCGTGCAGCTCCAGCAACTCGTGCTCAACCTGATCCTCAACGCGGCCGAGGCCATGGCCGCCAATGCGCCCGGCACGCGCCGGCTTCATCTCCAGACGATGTTCCATCAGGGCCGGGTGCGCGCCTCCGTGCGGGATGAGGGCTGCGGGTTGCCCGATGATCCGGAGCGCCTCTTTCAGCCGTTCCACACCACCAAACCCCAGGGGCTGGGTCTGGGACTGGCCATTTGCCGGTCCATCGTGGCCGCGCACCACGGCCGCCTCTGGGCGGAACCTTACCCGGAGCGCGGTGCCGCTTTTCACTTCGAACTGCCCGTCGCCGCGTCGCCGGACTAGCCATGATCATTCCGGGCGGCATCGTATATGTTCTCGACGACGAGCCTGAGCTGGTTAAGGCACTCACCCGTTTACTAGTTGCGAAGCGGTTTGAGGTGCGCGGATTTACATCCGTGCGTGCCTTCCTTGGAGCCTGCCGCCCGCAGGACACCGCCTGTCTCGTGCTGGACGTGGCAATGCCGGAGCTGGACGGGCTGGAATTGCAGCGGCATCTCACGCACAAAGGAATCCTCATCCCCGTCGTTTTTCTCACCGGCCACGGCGACATCCCGATGAGCGTGCGGGCCATCAAAGACGGCGCGACGGATTTCCTGACCAAGCCGGTAGACGCTACGGTAATGGTCCAAGCCGTGCGCTCCGCCCTGCAGACGGCCGAGAACCGACGCCAGACGATCGCGGAAACCGAAGCCTTGGCGGCGCGACTGGCCACCTTCACGCCACGGGAGCGTGAGGTCATGGAGCACGTCGTTGCCGGGCAACTCAACAAGCAGATTGCGGCCGACCTCGGCACCGGGGAACAGAACATCAAGCTGCACCGCGCACACCTCATGCGGAAGATGGGCGTCGAGTCGCTCGCGGACCTTGTGCGCGCTGCCGAGCGGCTCGGCATTGGAAAACAGCCGCTTTCCCTGGCTCAGTCCTCACCTGCCCAAGGCGCGACGAACAATCACCGCTGCCTCGTTGGAGACTGTACTAAGGTGTAGTAGCATCGCATCGCCGATTTGCCCTAGGCTCTCCCTGCGATGCTAGCTACAGGACCAGTGGTGGCGATACTTGATGACGAGCCGGAAATGCGAAAGGCACTTCGCCGATTACTCACCTGCCGGGGCTTCCGCGTCGAAGAGTATGAGCGCGGAGAGGATCTCCTCGCGGCCCTGAACGCACAGCCGCTGGATTGCCTGCTACTGGACTTGCACATGCCGGGGATCGCCGGCTTCGATGTGTTGGAGACTTTCCGCTCCCGACAGATACCCGTGCCGGTCATTGTCATCACCGCTCATGACGAACCGGGCACAGCGGACCGAGTGCGGGTGCTGGGCGCTTCCGCCTACCTCAAGAAGCCGGTCGATCGGGATGCCCTGCTTTCGGCGATCGCGGCCGCCACAGCTCACGACAAGAAACCATGACTATGAAAACGAACATGCCGTTTTCAATCGGGCTATCGCTATTACGCTCAAGGCCCAAGCGGCGGCCTGAATTGGGGACTCCATTCCGCCGTCACTGTCATTTTTCCGGAGCCACACGCAGCAAGTCGTCACCAGAAACAATTCAATAAGCACATACCGTGAAATCGATCATCCGTTCTGCAATCGTCATCCTGGCCGCCCTCGCGCTGCCAGGCTTCGCCCAACAACCGACGGCCGCCGAGCGCGCCGCCATGCTCAAGGCCACGTTGGCCGCCAGCCAGGCCGTCCTCCGCCAATACGAGTGGATTGAGACGGCCGTCGTCAGCCTCAAAGGCGACGAGAAGTCCCGCAAGCAAGCGCGGTGCTATTACGGCGCCGACGGCGCCGTGCAGAAGATCGAACTCAGCAAGTCCCCGGAGCCAAAGAAGAAGCGCGGCCTGCGGGGAAGGATCGCAGAGAACAAGCAGGAGGAATTGACCGACTACATGAAGAGCGCCCTTGCCCTGGTGAAGAGTTACGTGCCTCCCAGCCCGTCTAGGATTCAGGCAGCCAAAGACATGGGAAAGGTCTCGATCGAGATTCTGCAGCCCGGCAAACGCGTCCGCCTCAATTTCCGGGATTATGAAAAAACAGGCGACAACCTCGGCGTGGAACTGGATCTGGCAAACAACCGTCCGCTCGGTTTGAAGGTTTCCACCTACCTGGACGAGGCCAAGGACACCGTCACGCTGGACGTGCGGATGGACCAGTTGAATGACGGAACTACCTATCCTTCGAACGTCACGCTTGATGCCAAGGCCAAGAAGCTGAAGGTCACCGTCCAGAATTCGGGCTACCGGAAGACCCTGTAGGGAGGTCCCGGAATAGCCCCCTCAATATGAAATCTCGTCCATCTGCCCTTCTCGCCACGTCGCTGCTCGTGGTGGCTACCTCGCTCACCTTCACAGCTGCCGCCCAGCCGGCCGACCCCGGCTGGCCGCGCGTCTTCCAGCGGGCCGGTAAACAACTCACCGTCTATCAGCCCCAGGTGGATTACTGGAACGGGTACACCAACCTGCATTTCCGTTGCGCCATCGCCGTCAAAGGCGTGTTGAAACAGGAACGGTTTGGCGTCGCCGAAGTGGACGCCCTCACCGTGACCGATCATAACGCCCGAGTCGTTGCCCTGGTGCCGCTGAAGCGCGAACTGCGCTTCGCCAACACGTCTGACGCCGAACTCGCCGCGCTACGTGGCGCGGTAGATGAGCTCAAGCCGCCAAGCCAGGCCATGCCCCTGTCCCTGGACCGGGTGGTAGCGTATTTGAACCCGGCCGCGCAACCGGTTCAGCAGCCCGTGGAGGTGAGTCTGGCCCCCCCCAGGATCTTCACCAGCACTACGCCCGCCATTCTGGTGATGTTTATGGGCGAACCGCAGTTCAAAGCCGTGGAAACCAGCCGCACGGACCTCCTCTTCGCGCTCAACACCAACTGGGACGTGCTCTACGATACCGCGAGCCGGCAGTATTACCTCCTTAACGGCGAAGGCTGGCTGACGACGGCGGAAGTGCTCAAGGGGCCTTGGGTTCCGGCCCGGACCTTGCCGCCCTCGCTCTACTCCCTCCCGGCGAACGAGAACTGGGCGGAGGCGCGGAAGCGCCTGCCCGGCAAGCCGGCCAAGGTCGCCCCCACCGTCTTCGTGACGACCGAACCCTCGGAGATGATCCTGACGGATGGCTTCCCCAGCTACATGCCCGTTCGTGGGACCCGCTTGCTGCGCGTGAACAACACGGAGAGCGTGCTGTTCTTGCACAGTGGTGATGGGAAGCTCTACTTCCTGGTCGCGGGCCGGTGGTTCCGCGGGGAAAGTCTGTATGGGCCGTGGTCGGCGGCCAGCAAAGATCTGCCACCCGATTTCGCTCAGATTCCCGACAGCGATCCGGCGGCCTTCGTGAAGGCCTCGGTTCCGGGCACCCGCGACGCAGAAGATGCGGTCTTGTTGGCCTCCATACCCAGCACCACCACGGTGCAGATGGCCCCAGTCGCGGAGGTCGCGACCTACAGCGGCGCGCCACAATTCGTGGCCATCCCGAGCACGACTGTCCAGTACGCCGTGAATACCCCGAACCAGGTGTTCCTGGTTAGCGGCGGCTATTACTGGTGCTACGGGGGCGCGTGGCTCTATGGGAGTACCGCGAGTGGGCCCTGGACTTACTGCTCCACCGTGCCGGCGGCCATCTACACCATTCCGCCTTCCAACCCCAATTACAACGTCACCTATGTGGTGGTTCAAAGCTCGACGCCGACGACCGTGGTTTACAGCCAGACGTCCGGCTACAGTGGACAGTACGTGGCGGCGACGGGCGTGCTGATGTTCGGCATGGGCATGCTGGTGGGTGCGGCCATCGCCAATAACCATCACAACGACTATTATTACCCGCCTCCCTGTCATTACTCGTACGGCTGCGGCGCGGCGTATCACCACGGTGGCGGCGGCTATTACGCATCGGCGCACGTCGCCTACGGTCCCTACGGCGGGGCTGGCCGGACGGCCTCGTACAATGCTTCCACCGGCACTTACGCCCGCTCCAGCTATGCGTATGGTCCGAACGGCAGCGCCAGCCGCGGAGCGGCCTACAACCCCTACACCGGCACCGCGGCGGCGGGCCGCACGGTGAGCACACCCTACGGGACAGCGAAACAGGGTGCCGCCTACAATCCCAACACGGGCGCCCGGGCCGCCGGTGGCTCGGTGAGCACCGCATACGGCTCGGCGGGACGGGCCGCGGCTTACAACCCGGCGACCGGCCAGGGCGCGGCTGCCGGCTACCGGTCCGGTGAGAACGGCAGCGCGGGTGCCATCAAGACAACCGGGGGCGGCAGTGCGGCGGCTTGGGACACAAAAAACGGGCAGGGCGCTGTCGGCAAGACCCAATCGGGCGATGTTTACGCTGCCAAGGACGGCAACGTTTACAAGAAGGAGTCGAACGGGAATTGGTCGCAAAATGCGGGCAGCGGGTGGCAAAGCACCTCTAAGCCGCAGTCCGCCTCCTACAACAGCAGCTCCAGTGCAAGCCGTCAGGCGCAGGCCAATTCGTATCAGCAGCAAAGATCCACGGTCGGCGCCACGAAGCCGCAAACCACCTCGGCGGCTACCAGTAGTTGGAGCCAAAACCAGCAGAGCATGGAGTCGCAGGCGCAGGCGCGCCAGTATGGCAACCAGCAAACCCAGAAAGCGCAGTCCTGGCAAAGTTCCAGCAGCGGCTCCCGCAGCCGAAGTTCGAGCGGCTCCCGCAACAACAGCGGCGGAGGCGGACGGGGCAGATAATACGAGGCCTCGGTGCAAACAGCGCCCCCTGAACAGAATCGAGCGCAAGAACACCTCAAACCAAAAGAAAGGCAACAGAAGTTATGAAAGCAACACACAGACACATCCTCATGGCCGCTGCGCAGGCCTGTGCCTGCGGCATCATAACCACCCACGCGCAGTCCGATTCGAGCTTCTACCGCCCGCTCACCCTCGCGCCCGCGGACGCCAATTCCTCCGGCGGCGGCGGCGCGGTGGACGACGAGAAAGTCCGAGAGGCCGAGTTGGTCAAGGAAACCCTGAATCCGATTGCCAGCTTGACCAGTGTGCCCTTCCAGAACAACTGGGACTCGGCATCGGCCCCTCCGACGCCATGAAATATACGCTGAACTTCCAACCGGTCATCCCCTTCACGCTTAACGATGACTGGAACCTGATCAGCAGGACGATTCTCCCCACGATCTATCTGGAATCCACCGCGTCAGGCGTCAGCTCCAAATTCGGCCTTGGTGACACTGTGCAGAGCCTCTTCCTTTCGCCCAAAGAAGCCCCCGGCGGCTGGATCATGGGTGCAGGACCGGTTTTGCTTCTTCCCACCGCCACGGACAGCGCCCTAGGTTCGGGCCAGTGGGGGGCGGGCCCGACCGCCGTCGTGCTGCGGCAGGATAAGGGGTTTACCTACGGCATTCTAGCCAACCATATCTGGTCCTATGCCGGTTGGGGCAATGAGAATGTGAACGCCACTTACCTGCAGCCGTTCGTCGGTTACACCACCAAGACTTTCACGACCTTCATGGTCAACACCGAGTCCACCTACGACTCGCAGGGGCACCAATGGTCGGTGCCGATGAATTGCATGCTTACCCAATTACTCAAGGTCGGTAAACAGCCAATCAGCCTCCAACTGGGCTATCGCTATTACGCCGACGGCCCGAAAGGAGGGCCCGACTGGGGGCTTCGTTTCGCAGTGACATTCCTGTTCCCGAAATGAACGAACCGACCACCGATTACTGATTGCCGACAACCGAATACTACAACTGACTATGAAAACAAACATCAAACTCACCGCCCTCAGCCTCCTGCTGGGCGCAGCACTCATCCCCGCCCACGGGGCAGAACAAACCACCGGCACGCCGGCCTCGTCCAGCGTAGCCGAAATCAAGCATCGTTCGCATCTGCCGATGCCCAACACGACCCGTCCGAAGACGGTTGTCTATGACGCAAAGAACCCGGATTCGAAAAATCCGCCCATCGAGCAACTGCGCCCACCCAAGGGCGCACCCAACGTCTTGATCATCCTCATTGACGACGCCGGGTTCGGGTCCTCCGCCACCTTCGGCGGCCCTTGCGCGACGCCGACCCTGGACAGGCTGGCGAAGAGCGGCCTCATGTACAATCGCTTCCACACGACTGCCATTTGCTCGCCGACCCGCCAGGCATTGCTCACCGGGCGCAACCATCATTCCGTCGGCATGGCCGGCATCACCGAAATTGCAACCGGCGCGCCGGGCTACAGCTCTGTTCGGCCCAACTCCATGGCGCCCCTGGCGATGACGCTCAAACTCAACGGCTACGCCACCGCCCAGTTCGGCAAGAATCACGAAGTCCCCGTTTGGGAGACCAGCCCCGTCGGCCCCTTTGACGCCTGGCCCACCGGCGGCGGCGGCTTCGAGTATTTCTACGGCTTCCTGGGCGGCGAGGCCAACCAGTGGTACCCGACGCTCTACGAAGGCACCACGCCGGTCGAGAACAAGAAGACGCCGGAGCAAGGCTACCACCTCGTGACGGACATGACCGACAAGGCCATCAAGTGGATTGCCCAGGAGAAGATGCTGGCGCCCGACAAGCCCTTCTTCATCTACTTCGCCCCCGGTGCCACGCATGCGCCCCACCACGTTGCGAAAGAATGGGCCGACAAATACAAAGGCAAGTTCGACCAGGGCTGGGAGAAGCTGCGCGAGGAGACCTTCGCCCGGCAAAAGCAGCTCGGGGTCATCCCGGCCGACTGCCAGCTTACCGCGCGCCCCAAGGAGATTCCCGCCTGGGACTCGATGCCTGAAGCCTTCAAGCCCGCGCTGCGCCGGGAGATGGAGGTGTATGCGGGGTTCATGGAATTCACCGACTACAACGTTGGCCGCGTCGTGGACCTGCTGGAGAAACTGAAGATCCTCGACGACACGCTCATCTATTACATTGTTGGCGACAACGGCGCCTCGGCCGAGGGGGGGATCAACGGGGCCTTCAACGAGATGAGCTACTTCAACGGCCTGCAGGGCTTCGAGACGGCGGATTACCTGACCGAGCGGATCGACAAGCTTGGCGGGCCCGAATCCTACAACCACTACGCCGTGGGCTGGGCGCACGCCATGAACACGCCGTACCAGTGGACCAAACAGGTCGCCTCCCATTGGGGCGGCACGCGCAACGCCACCGTCGTCCACTGGCCCAACGGCATCAAGGCCAAGGGCGAGATTCGCTCGCAGTTTGCCCACGTGATTGACGTGGCCCCCACGGTCCTTGAGGCGGCCGGTCTGCCGCAGCCGGAGTCAGTAAACGGCATGCAGCAGGATCCCATCGAGGGCACCAGCATGCTCTACTCGTTCAACGAGGCCAACGTCCCTGAGCAGCACAACGTGCAATACTTCGAGATCATGGGTAACCGTGGCATCTACTACCAGGGCTGGTCCGCGGTCACGAAGCACTACACGCCTTGGATTCAAGCCAAGAAACCCGCATTCGACGACGATGTGTGGGAACTTTACGACGGGAGCAAGGATTGGAGCCAGGCAAACGATCTCGCCAAGCAGATGCCGGAGAAGCTTCACGAACTGCAGCGGCAATGGTTGATCGAAGCAGCGCGCTACAAGGTGCTGCCCCTGGATGACCGGCTGTTTGAGAAGCTCAACCCGGACCTCGCCGGACGGCCGGTGCTCATCAAGGGCAAGACCCAACTCCTCGCCGGTGGCATGGGCCGCCTGTCGGAGAACTGCGTTCTGAACATCAAGAACAAGTCGCACTCCGTCACCGCCGAAATCGTGGTGCCGGAGAAAGGCGCCGAGGGGGTCATCATCTGCCAGGGCGCCAACATCGGCGGTTGGACCCTGTATGCCCACAACGGCAAGCTCAAGTACTGCTACAACTGGGGCGGCTTCAAGAACTTCTTCGCCGAGTCCACGGAACCGCTCCCAGCGGGGCAGCACCAGGTGCGCATGGAGTTCGCCTACGCCGGCGGCGGCATGGGTAAGGGCGGCAAGGTGACCTTGTACACCGACGGCAAGAAGGTCGGCGAGGGGAACGTCGATGCGACGCTGGCGATCATCTTCTCCGCCGACGACGGTACCGATGTCGGTGAGGATTCGGGCGCCGCGATTTCGCCTGACTACGGCCCGGTCGGCAACGCCTTCAACGGCGAGGTCAAGGGCGTGCAACTCTCCATCGCGGATGACCCGAACAATTCGGATCACCTGGTCAAGCCGGAGGATGCCATCAAGGCGGCAATGGGACGGCAGTAAGCCGGCGATTGAACAAGTTCGCTCGTGAACCACGCGGGCCGCTCGCGGGAGCGGCCCGCGAATTCACGGCCGAGCACAGCGACCAAAACTGCGGACATAGATGAAGATAGCCCGTAGAGCTTTAGCGAGCGGGGCCTTGGCTTCGGCCATAGCTATCACCGTATTCACCGGCTGCCGTGCCATCGGCCCGGGCAGCGTGCCGCGCGACCGCTCCGACTACAGCGATGCGATTGGGGAGTCCTGGAAACGGCAGACGCTGCTGAATATCGTCAAGCTGCGGTACCTGGACCCACCGATCTTTATTGATGTGGCCAATATCGTCTCCGGTTACCAGTTACAGGTGGGCGGCACCGTGGGCGGCCAGATTTCCTCGATCCATGCCATTCAAGGCAACAACTTGAACTTGGGGGGCGCGGTGACCTTTATAGATCGCCCAACGATCACCTACACACCGCTGACCGGGAACAAGTTCATCAAGGGGCTGATGGCGTCGCTGCCGCCCGAGTCGGTGTTCTTCATGATCCAGTCCGGCTGGCCCGCGGATGCGGTACTGTTCGCGACGGTGGCCGAGATGAACGGTCTGAAGAATCAGGCAAGCACCATCAACGGCATTTCGCCGGCGGATGCTGACTTCATGCGAGTGCTGGCGTTGATGCGCAAACTCCAGCTCTCGGGGGACGTGGCGATGCGTATCAAGCAGGACGCCCAGAAGCAGCAAACCAGCATCCTGGCCGTTCGCCTCAAAGACGTCTCGCCGCAAGCCCTGGAGGCGAGTCATGAGTTGCGGCGCCTACTGCGGCTTGACCCGGACGCCACCGAGTTCAACTTGGTGTTTGGGGGCACTGCCACCAACGATAAGGAACTGGCGGTGCTCACCCGCTCCCTCATGCACCAGTTGTCCACGATGGCCTCCCAAGTGGACGTGCCGGAGGAGGACGTCCGCCAGGGCCGCGCGGCCCCGGGCTGGGAAACCGTCGCCAACAATACCAATGCCGTTCGCCTGATTCAGATTCACCACTCCGGGAGTAAACCCGTGGACGCCTTCGTGGCCATCCAGTATCACGGCCATTGGTATTGGATTGCTGACTGTGACCTGAAGTCCAAGCGCGTTCTTTCGTTCATGATGCTGCTCTTCACGCTGGCAGACACCGGCGAAAAGGAGAATTTGCCCCTGATCACCATTCCGGCGCAATAAGGGTGCCCAACAAGCCAAATGAATCAACTGATTCCCAGAGAAAGAAACCAACAACAGAACGGAAAGAACATATATGAAGAATCGAACCATTGACAGCGTGCCGAACTACGTGACGCTCTCCTTCCCCTCCCAATCACCCGCAGCCCCCGTGGCGTTGCGGAGGAACATAGTGGCCATCGTTTCGTGCCTGGTAGTGGTGGTCGTGGCCACCGGATGCGCCTCGACCAAGGTCACCGAGCGCCAGCAACTGGTGTACGGATCGCTTCCCCGGCCCGATCACATTTTGGTGTACGACTTCGCCGCTACGCCCGCTGATGTTCCGCGCAGCTCCGACTTCGCCAACCCGAGTTACAGGCCACCCCTGCCCCAGACCTCCGAGGAGATTGCGGCTGGCCGACAGGCGGGCGCGCAAGTTGCGGCGGAGCTCGTCGAGCAGATCCGCGCCATGGGACTGCCAGCCCAGAAAGCTTCGGCGTGGACGAAGCCGCAGATCAACGACATTGTGATCCGGGGCTATTTCGTCTCGATTGACGAGGGGAGCGCTGCCAAACGCGTCGCCATCGGGTTTGGCTCCGGGTCGTCCCAGTTGAGCACCGCGGTTGAGGGCTACCAAATGACGGCTCAGGGCCTGCGTAAACTCGGATCGGGTACTGTGCAATCCGGCGGCAGCAAGACCCCGGGGGCCGCTCTGGGGGTTGTGGGCCTCATCGCCACAGCCAACCCGGTGGGACTCATCGTCGGCGGCGGGATGAAGGTGTACGGGGAGGCCAGCGGCAGTTCCAAGATTGAGGGCCGAGCCAAAGCGACCGCCCAGGAAATCGCTGACCAGCTCAAGATCCGATTCAAGGACCAAGGTTGGATCAATTAATGGAGCGCGGGGCGGACGGCAATGCCAGTGACGGCATGAACAGGCAAGAGCGAAGCGGATATACCTGACACGGTTAGCTTGCAGCCCGCTGCACATTTGACTTATGACCTCCGAAACCAACATCAAAAGCAACCTTCGCGATCTGACGATGGCCTGCGGATCGATTGTCGTCATGCGCGACATCAGCGCCCGAGTTCTATCGCGCGCACGACCAAAATGATTTGGGGCTCTCTAGCCCGCCCGCCTGAAGCGGCTGGAGGCCAGAGATGCCCCAAGACGGGAATATAAATTAAACCAAAACAAGAAAAGCCAATACAAATGAAGACAACAACGACACAAAAGTTCCTGACGCCGGTGCTGGCAGCGGGCCTGCTCCTGGGAGTAACCGCTTGCAAGACCACGCGCCAGGTCAGGGAAGACAACCAATCCGGATTCCTGGGCGACTACTCCCTGTTGGAGAAGGGGGAGAAGGGCGCGGCCAATTACGGCTACATCGACAAGAATGCCAATTGGGCCAAGTACACCAAAGTGTGGATCAAACCCCTGGAGTTGTGGAAATCCGATGATCCGGAGACCCCGCTCGGCAAAATGTCCGAAGAAAGCCGGCAAATGTTGATGGAATCATTTTACGCTTCGATGTATGAAGCCCTGTCGAACAACTTCCAGATTGTTGACCAGGGCGGGCCGGATGTCCTCGTGGTCCACGCGGCCATGACCGACGGGAGACCCTCCAAACCGGTCATTAACTTCGTCACCAGCGCTTATCTACCGCTGAAGGTGGTCAGCTTCGGCAAACGCCTGATCACCGGCACGGACATCGGGGTGGGGGCGGTTTACGTTGAGGCGGAATTCCTGGATGGCCAAACCGGCCAGCGCGTCTGCGCGGCGATGGATGCCCGGGCCGGCACCAAGGCCCTCCGCAGCAAATTTAATAGCACTTGGGGCGATGTGAAACTGGCGTTCGATTGGTGGGCGCAGCGAACTGACAAGCGCCTGGTCCTGTTCAAGCAAGGCGACTTCGGCACAAGCAACCTTTAGCTCGGTCAGCTTCCAGCGCCCTCGCTCCTCCGCGGATGGGGAGCGAGCGCTGGCAACCTCGAACTGATTCTGAAACCATGAAAATCGTCTTCTTCCCCACCCTGAACTGCCGCACACGCCTTATTCTGATCACCGTGGTGGTGACGGGCTGCAGCGGCATCAACGCGAGCAGATCCATTTCCCCCTTGGACTTCTTGATGCCCGGCCTCCTGCAGAACTGCTCTCCGTTGCCCGTGAGCCCGATCCAGGCGCCACGACACCTAACCCCTCAAATTTGAAAAACATGAAGACCATCACCATCACGAAACACTTCCGGACGTCTGCCGCCTGCCTGCTGGGACTGGCCCTGGGGCTCGCCGCGCAGGCAGAGTCACAACACAACAAACAAAACAACTAAACCGAGAACGCAAATGAAAATAAAACACACACTCGCCGCGCTGAGCGTGGCCGCATTGACAATGGCGGGAACCGGGTTCGCCGCCGATGGCCAGGAAGACCAGTGGCAATTCGGGGCCACTATTCCCCTCTGGGCCCCGCAGATCAACGGGAATGTCACGATTAAAGGCCACCAGCAGAACGTGGACGTCAGTTTTGATCAGCTCAAAGACCGTCTCGACGCCTCGTTTGCGTTGGGCCTCGAAGCGCGCAAGGAGAAGTTTGGCTTTTTCGTCGGAGTCGGCTATATGAAGTTCTCCGGGGGAAGCGGGGGCATGTCCGATGACTTGAAGTTTCTTATTGTGGACGCCGGTGCGTTCTATCGCCTCCTCAAGACAGGTGAGGAACATCCTTTCATCCTCGAAGCAACCGCTGGTCTCCGCTACTGGGGCACCAAGAACGATTTTTCGCTTAGGGGGCCGGGAGGAATCGTCGACTTTAACGGCAGCACAGACCGGGATCTGGCGGACCCGATGATCGGCCTGCGCGGCAGTAAGTTTCTCACCACGAAGTTGCACCTGGATTTCGCGGGCGACGTCGGCGGATTCGGCATCTCGGACAACCAGTCAACCCTGGATTGGTCCGCGACAGGACTCGTGTCTTATGACGTCGCCAAATGGTTCACCCTCTCGGCCGGCTATAAAGCCCTGGCCCTGGATGCCTCCAAAGGCGGTGGCGCGGACAAGAACGGCGTGGACCTCATCTTCAATGGCTTTTTGATCGCCGCCAAGTTCACGTTTTAGCCGGCCCGGGCGCGCCCGCGGTGACAAATCCCTGCCGCCCGGCGCCAATTACAGAAAAGGTCAGGAAAGGGCTGCAAACACAGGTGATCTTCGCTCCCATTGACTATCGTGGCCATCGGTTTTGGATTGGCGACCTGGACATAAAACTAAAACTTGTGTTCTCCCTTATGATGATGCGGTTCATACTGTCCGGTACGGCCGCAAAAGAGAATCGACTGTTGATCACCATTCCGGCCCCATGAGCGAGGTTCCCACAGTCGATGCCAACCTGCCCATCAGCGGCGAGAGCCGCCCGGCCTGGCGGCTCCTCCGCTGGATTGCGCTGTCCCTTCTGTGGACGCTCCTAGGCTTACTGACGTTCTGGGCGGAGGCAGCGCTTTACCTCGACGCCACAGTTCCCTGGTTGCGTCTGCCCTTGGCGTTGATTTACGGCCTGGGAATGCTCGCGGTGCTGATTTGGGTCCGGCCCCAGCGGTACACGGCCGGCATCGGCGCCGGCGGTTTCCTCCTCGTGGTTTGGTGGTGGCTTTCCTTGAAGCCGTCCAACCGGCGCGATTGGCAACCGGACGTGGCGGTCCTGCCATACGCGGATATCGTGGGCAGCCAGGTGACGATCCACAACATCCGCAACTGCGATTACCGTACGGAGGCCGACTTTGACGTGCGCCATTACAATAAGACGTTCAACCTCGACGACCTGCGCACGGTCGATTTGTTCCTCGTCACCTGGGGCTCACCGCATATCGCGCACACGATGGTGAGCTTTGGCTTCCGCCAGGGAGACTACGTCTGCTTTTCCATCGAGACCCGCAAGGAAAAGGGCGAAACCTACTCGGCGGTGAAGGGCTTGTTCCGCCAGTTTGAACTGACGTATATCGTCGCCGACGAGCGGGATTTGGTCCGCCTGCGGACCAATTATCGGCAGGGGGAGGATGCCAGTCTTTATCGCTTGCGAGTGACCCCTGAGCAGGGCCGGACTCTCTTCCTCGACTATCTCAAACGTGCCAATGCCCTGCGGGAGCGGCCCGAGTGGTATAATGCCCTCACGGATAACTGCACGACCGCCATACGCACCCAGCGCGCCGCCGCAGACCGCGCGCCCTGGAACTGGCGAATGCTGGTCAACGGCCATCTTGACCAACTGCTTTACGAGCGCGGGACTATCGCCACCCAGCAACCGTTCGCGGAATTGCAGAAGCAGTCCCTCATCAACCCCCGCGCCAAGGCCGCAGATAAGGATCCCGCATTTTCCCAACGAATCCGCGAAAACCTACCCTGAAATCTTATGCTTACTCCTCCACACTCATCCCCCACTGCGTTTTGTTGGTCTGCGGTATTGCGGTTTGTTCGCGTGCGGCAAAGACGCTCCTGCGTCCTGACGTGCGCAGCCCTTTCAGCCCTCCTACTCGCCGGATGCACTACCCCTATCGGCGCCACCAAGACCAGCATGCGGATCGCCTACCGCCAGGCCAATGCCAGCGCGATGGAAGGTGAGGTCAGCAATGAGTCCCGCCTCGTCCTCCACCGCTTCGACTTGGACAAGGAATTCGCCTCGCGCCCGGCTGATGCCCTCAAATTCCTGCACGAAAAAGCGTGCCAGGATGACCGTCGGGACGTGGTCTTCGCCCTGGCAGAACTCAGCTATCTCCACGCCTACCGGTTGGAGCACAGCATGAAAGCCTCGGAACCGAAACAGGGGCGCGATTACTACCTCTCCGCAGTCATCTACTCCTACCTCTACCTGTTTGGCCCTGGACATCAGCCGCCGCCGACCAAATTCGACGACCGTTTTCGCATCGCGTGCGACGTTTACAACGCCGCTCTGGCCAAAGGGTTGGGTGCTCCTGAACGCACCAATGCAGTGGTCCTGCTCGAGGACGGCCCGCGCCAGTTACCGCCGGGGCGGGTCGAGGTGCGCCTGGACACCAACGCTTTCCCCTTCGCTTTGAGTCGGTTCAAGAACTTCCTATCCGCCGACCAGTTCCTGGTCCGTGGGTTGAGCGTGCGCGATCGCCAATCGGGGTTGGGTGCGCCCCTCATAGGGGTGGGTAATCGTGAGGGGCAGTCTCCCCTTACGCGACGGGTCCCGGCTACGATTTTCGGCCGGCCAAACGGCGACCTGAAGTCCTGGAACACAGGCCAGCTCAGTCTGAACTTGGAGCTTTACTCAGCCTACGGCAGCGCCGGCGTGAAAGTAGATGGTGGCACCATCCCCTTGGAGACCGATCTGACCGCGCCCTTAGCCCATGCTCTGAGCGAATCCTTCGTCTGGAGCCTCGGCATGGGGCAGTTCTTCTCCCCCGTGGAGCGGGTCAAGAGCGATGCTTACCTCACCCAACCCTATCAGCGGGGGCGCATTCCCGTAGTGTTCGTCCACGGCACCTTCAGCAGCCCCGTTTGGTGGGCCGAGATGCTCAACACCCTGCGCTCAGACCCGGAGATTCGCCAGCGCTGCCAGTTCTGGTACTTTATCTATAATAGCGGCAATCCCGTGCCGTACTCCGCCCTCAAACTCCGTGAGTGTCTTATCGCCAGGATCAAGCAGTTCGACCCTGAAGGCACCGACGCCGCGTTGCAGCAAATGGTGGTGATCGGCCACAGCCAGGGAGGGCTGTTGACCAAGCTCACCGCCACCGACACCGGGGACCGTCTCTGGCAGGCTACTGGGGTCAAAAGTCTGGAGGACCCCAGCATTACCGAGAAGCAGCGAGAGCTGATCCGGCAATACACCGTCTTTACCCCCCTGCCCTTCGTGAAGCAGGTTGTTTTTATGTCTCGTCAGCAGAAA
>SESF01005490.1_pt1 | contig 21882 bp, 17 predicted proteins | sample 3171521 | NCBI WGS metagenome assembly SESF01 (sample SAMN10866945, study PRJNA518727) | freshwater metagenome | biome: subpolar coniferous forest; feature: holomictic lake; material: water; isolation source: holomictic Lake 227, 6 m and 8 m depth | place: Canada: near Kenora, Ontario | collected...
GTTAAACGGTTCCATCCTGGGGCGGACCAGGTGGCTGAGGATCTTGGCCACATTCAACGCCAGCGTCACGAGGCTGAGCGCCAGGAGCACACACGCGCCAGCCACGGCTGCCGCATTTCCGAGCAGGATTGCAATGGTCGTGGCCGCCAACCCCGCCAAGTAGGTCCAGTAACCCGCCGCCTGCAAGGCCGGCGAATAGAGGTCCGCCAGGGAGGGCACTTTGCGCAAGCCGATTTGCGTGCTGTAGCTGCCATACCACACAAGAAAGGGAATGATCTTGTAAAACATGCCCATGATGGCGAAGGAGACGACTCCGGCCAGCCCGAGGAATCCGTAAACGTTCTCAAGCCGGCCGGTAAGCGTCGTAAGCGGCAACCCCGGCCATGACAGGACCAGCGCGAGGATCGAGAGCGGCGCGAGCAGGCTGATGGCGGTCAGAAATGACTTGAGGCCCCAGTCGAGCGACCGGCGCTTGCGCGCACGCAGAATGGCAACTATCTCCAGGCCGTAGCAGGCCAACCCAGCCACGACTAGCAACGCGAAAGCGAACTTAAGGGGATGGCGAAGCAGGATGGCCACGAACACACCCAGGAGCCCCGCGTTCAGCAGCGTCACCGAAGCCCGCGCGCGCCGGGAGCTCTGGATGTCGCTCAGCGTAAACATGGGCACCAGCTTGTACGAGATGCCCACGATCAGCATGATGAACACTCCTACGACGCCAAGATGCGCATGGGCGTGCATGGCGCCGATCTGGTCGAAGCGCGCCGTGAAGGCGGCTATCGCCTTTAGCCCATGCAGGAACACGCCGAGCGGGCCACCGGACGCCGGCCCCGAAGCGGCTTCGTAGCTGCACTTGCCCACGGCTAGGGTCAGGCCGACGCTCACGGCGAGCGAGAGCCAGACGAGAGCCGAGGCGACGGCGGTCGCGATCACATTCCAACGGGGCACGCGCAGCAGCGTCCGGGCGATGTTATAGACAAACAGACCCACCCCCACGAGCAGCACCGACCCGAAGTGCCCGACCTGTTTCATGTTCCAGGTCCAGAACATCCAGACCATGCCGGTGAAACCCACGAGGTGGAATGCGAACTGCCAGGCGGCGAGTTTCTCGCTGTAGAGCTTGGTTTCCAATGCGACCGGCACGAGCTGGTACATGGCCCCCATAACGATGGTGCAAATCCAGCCCAGGACAAACAGGTGCGTGGTGGCGATCACGTATTGGTTGTAGTGATAAGTCGCCAGCATAACGGGGCGCAGCACAAGCAGGCTGACGCCCACAAGCAGCGCCAGCATGCCGGTAACCATGAATCGGAGCGGCAGCGTGACGGATGGCGCATGCGGGCTGAACCCAGCCGGGCTCGGAGCCTTGTGGTGCGGAGCTGTGGTTCTAGCCGCGGCGGACATGGGTAATGAAGCTTCCATCCGGTTGTTCTTCGCTCTCGCCCAGGAAGCCGCGCTCTTCCAGTTGGGCATGCAGGTGCATGGGGCGCCGATCAGTGCGGGCACGCAGCCGGGCGCCTTCCGGCAAGGCGGCCAGCGCCTCCAGGATCTTCACTAGCGGCTGCGGTGGCTCCAAGCCACGGGCGTCCACTTCAATGGCGGGAATGCCGGAGCAGGCGCGGGACGTTGGACCTGGGGAAGTTAGAGCCGACTGACGTCGGCTGCTACGAAGTGGAATGCCGGTGCAGGCGCGGGACGTTGGACCTGAGGGCACCTGCGGAGGGGCAGCGGTGGCTTCCGGCCTGGTACTCTCGTCTGAGCCGCGGGTGAACAACACTTCAAAGTCCCCTTCCGGCGTAGCCTTGGATAGGTGGGCGTATCCGCGCTGCGCCAGCACGGCATACAACGGTGCCGGCTCAAACGGCGCAATCAACCGCAGTTGCTCGTCGCCCTTTAAACCGGCAACCATCTGCATGATCTTCCCAAACGGCTCCCGGCCCTTGCGGATGTCCTCTCTGACATCCAGCGTTATGGTTCGTTTGCTCATTGGCGATTGGCAATTGGCAATGGACCCCTGGCAGCGCCACTAGCCCTGGACCGGCTTGAACAGCGTCAGCAGCATTGAGAACTGCTTCGTCGCCTTGACCGCGTGTGGCAGGTTCGGCGGCATGTGGAGGAAGTCGCCAGCTTTGAGGTTGTGCGGCTTGCCCGCCAACGAGAACTCGCACTCACCCGAAAGCACCTCCACGAGCGCATGCTGGGTGGAGGTGTGCTCGGTCAATTCCTGTCCTTCGGAAAAGCCGAACAGGACGACGCGCGCGGCCGGCGTCCGCAATAGGGTGCGGCTGACAATGCCGTTCGGCGCGAACTGTGTTTCCTGGGCCAGCGAGATGACCTTCTCGCTCCCGGCATCCATTAATGGTTGCTCACTCATGTCTGCAACCTACGCCACCTCCCCGGCACGCGCCTTGATGCAAATCAAATAATTCAGTTAACTGCTACGAATTCAGTTCTGCTTGGGCGAGGTGAGCGTCGGGGCGTTCGTGGGGCTGGAGCCAAGGTCCTCCGGCAATAAACCTCTCAGCGTGCGCAGGGGATGGAACGGCAACTGGAAGGGCAGGAACATGACTTTAGGGACCAGCGACACCGGATCAGCCTTCGGCGCGCCCAGGGTGCCCGTCACTTTATACTCGAAAAGTTTGGTCACCGGCCACAGGACGGTGCTGAAGACCTGGCCGAACAACGGCATGTCGCGCAAGATCCCGGCCTCGACGCGGGCGTTGATCTTGCCATCGAAGTCCAACGTGCCGCGGTACTGCAGCCGCATCCCGGTGGAGCGGATATCCATATCCTCGGAGCGGATGACGCCGTTGGTGATGCTGAACGTGCAGGTGCCGGCACTGGCCCGGCTGTTGCCGAGGCCTGGCACCATGCCGTTGAGCACGCCCGAGAAAATGCCAAAGATGGGGATCTCCCAAATAAAACCGTCGCGCAGATGCAAGTCCCCGTAGCCGTCCCAGGTCTGCATGCTGGCGGTGCTCGCGTTCGTGACCACCAGGTTGCCCCAAAGCCAACCTTCGAGGCGGTTGGTCACCAGGAACATATCCCTGGTCAGCGGCCCCAGGAGGGCGTTGGTGGCAAACACCGCAAACTTGTAGTCCGCCTCACCCCCGGGCCGAAAGTGGAACTGCGCCGACCCGGCAGCCTGCCCGCCGTAGAAGTCCGCCTGGATGTTGTTCAAGAAAAGCTGCTGGCCCAACCAATGCACATGCCCGGAGATGTGCGGCAGGTGGAAGCGCGACCACTCAAAGGGGCCGCCATCCAGCTCGAAATGCAAATCAGCCGCGTCCTCTCCATGCATGGGGATGGTGCCATAGACATGGGCAACCGGCGGCTGCTTGAACTGGTAGGCCTCGACCTTTTGAGCAATGTCAGCCCCGATGGCGCGCGCAACCACCATCGGCTCGATGGCGCCGAAACCATTCGTCAGGAACACTAGCTGCGCCGCGAGGTCCACCCCTACGCCGTCCGCGCCTATCCGCGCCACGCCGCGCTGGACGCGAGGCGAGTTGAACTGGAGGAACTGGTTGGTGTATTGCACGCCCGTCTGCAAGCCGCTGGCGGATTCGCCGCGAAAGGTAAAATTGCTCAGTGCCACCCGCGCCTTGAGGCCGGTCCGCTCCAACTCGTGCGCGTGACCCCAGACCTCGGCGCTGATGACCGGCGGGTTGGTGAAGGTCACCAGATCGAGCCCCTGCTGTTGTTCCTCATCCAGCAGCGGCCGCACCATTCTCAGGTCCAGGGTGCTGGAGACGCGCGCATAGAAGTCCCCCGTGCGCTCGTCGGCTTCAAGCACCGCCTCGAGCGTTCCTTCGGGGCGCAGGATTGTGAGGTCCGGCAGGCGCCAGACCAGGTTGGAATACGCGACGTGCGATTGCAGGGCACTGACCTCGACACCGCGATAAGCGCCCCCGTGCTCGAGCTTGACCACGCCCTGCAACCGGATCGTCGGCTGCACTTCGGCGCGCCAGTCGGGCTCACGATTCGTCCACGCCGGCAGTACCAGCTTGACGTCGCCCTTTAGCTCGGGGGGCTGCGGCCAGGAAACATCCTCCAGCACACTATGGGCTTCCTCGGGCAGCGCGGGCTCAAGGGCGCGGGGATCGACGTCCGAAGCGAAGGTGAGGCTGAGCGCGCGTGTCGCCACATCCAGGCCCGCGCTGCCGCTCAGGTGTCGTTGATCCAGGTCGGCGTGGAAGTTGGTGATCGTCAACTCCGGCGCGCGCCAGTTCCCGCTGCAGCCGAGGTCCTCGACTGCGAGCCCACGCGACTGCACTCCGCGGAGCCGGCCATCCCAATCCAGTTGATACGGTTCCAGCTTTGCCCACCCGGCCCAGGATTCATCAGCGCGGGGCGCGGCGCCGGCCGGGGGCGCGGCGAGGCGAACGTCGAGTTGCAACTCGCTCGCGGTGCCCCATTCGGTATTCGGCTGCCGGCAAAGAAGCTTGCCTTCGCCCCCCAGCGGAATGGGATTGGTCAGGGCGTGGATCCATTGAGCGTTAAACTGCGCATTGGTGGCGCTGCCCCATTTCGTCTCGACGTGTCCCGCCCAGAGCGCCAGATCAGCGCTGATCAAATTCGTCTGGCCCGCCAGCGAGGCGCCGTGCATAGTGAGTTGCAGGTTGGTGGCACGGCCCCATTCAGTCTCGACGCGCCCGGCGCACAGGGTCAGGTCGCCATTGCCCAGATTGGTCAGGCTCTCGAAAGAGGACACGTGGGCACTGAGCTGCAGGTTCCCGGTCGTGGCCCAACGGGTGTGCGCCTCTTCGGCTTCCAGGCTCAACTCGGCGCGGGACAGTCCGTTGGTGGCAGCGGGATAGAGGCGCGCGCTAAACCGCCCCAGGCTGACGGTGCCCCAGGGGGTATCCGCGCCGGGCGCGCTCAGCAGCACGCGCACGCCGAAGCTGGCGAGATTGCGCGCGTCGCCCCGGATATCAAGCCGGAAGGTCGGCGGAGCGGAGAAGCGTATCCGCTCCATCAGGTCGGCGAACTCACGCAGCCGGTCGCGCCAGGCGTCGGCCGGCGCGGCTTGATCGGCCTTCAGCACCCTCCATTCACGAACGGCGGATGCATTGGCCACCGTGCCGGATAACTGGATGCTGGCGCCGGCAAAACCCGCAGTGAAATGATCGAGCGCCCATTCGTCGCCGGGCAGAAACCGAAGCTCGGTCTGGATGTTCTCGACAGCCAATTGGCGCGGCGCCTGATTGGTGTCCGCTAAGGCCCAAACCAATCGGCCCTGGCGCAGCAGGAGCGAATCGACCTGAATTTGAAGCCGGCCAAGAGCGCGGTGGTTGAGGCGTAACTGGACCAGGCCGACCCTCAGTTCCGGGCTGAGCGGTTCGTCGGCGCGCCCGAAGCGGACGTTCTCCGCGACGATGCCAAGCTGCCAGCTTAACCGCAGACGGGAGAATTGCAGCTCGACACCCCGCGAGCGCAGGTTATCCAGCAGCGGTTGCTTGGCGAAATCAGGCAGGCCGACTTGGGTGAGGTAAACCAGCGCGCCAAGCAAAGCGAGAATCAGGAGCCAGACGGTGATGCGGAACCTTCGAAAATAGACCCGGCAGGTTCGCCAAAACCCTCGCTTCCGGTTGGCCGGCGCTGGGAGCTCTGATTTCAAGGCTTGAGAGGTACCGACAGGTATCTCTGCACGTAATCGTACAGCCAGGTCGAAAACTGGAAGATCCAAACCTGTCCGTCTATCGTCACGGCCGCGTAAGGCGAGCTAGGAGAGGACAGGGCGCTGAACTCAACGGAAACCTTTTCGCCGCTCTTAAACTCAAGCGTAACCCGCGGATCTTTGTCGGTGAAACCGTAGCGGGTGCGGTTCTCGTCGCCGCGCGCAATCCAGGCGACCGCCGCCAACTGGCACAACCCCCGCGTCGCCTCTTCCACCGCCAGCACGTTGATAACCCCCTGGGAGCCCGGCGCCAGCGACCAGTTGTGTGGCCCGTTGCGGACGATCTGCCGCACCCGGTCTTGCTGTTGAAGAATCAGGCGCGCAACATCATTTGTGGAGAAATCCCAAATCTGTCGCTCACGCATCTCCCAGCCGGCTGCGGGCAGGCCCTGGAAATCGGCGAACTTCACGGCATAAATGCAGCCTTCATCCGTGCGCCGCGCGAAAACTTTGTCGCCCTGGTTCGTCCCGAAGTCCACCCCAGCAATGATCGGGTTGGTCAGGCCGGCTGGGGAATTGGTCGCCGTCCCTCTCAGGATGTATTGCTGCGCCGGCGAGGCCAGTCCGTAGGCCGGCAGGTCCGGCGCAATGACGACATCCTTGGAGAATTCGACGATCTGCAAGCTGCTCAAGGCGGTGAGCAAGTCCTTAACGAGGCCCGCATCCGCAGGCAGATTCTGGGGCAGCACGCGCCAAGTCTCGTTCGTCTGTTGCTGCAGCGTGAAATTGTCCTGCCCACGCACTTCAATGGCCGCAACAAGTCCGGTCCAGGTAAATAGGAACGGGTCGCGGAGGTCGTTGACCTGGGCGTACCAGGGCGCCAGCAGGTCTTTGGGCACAGCGACGATGCCATTCACGCCCAGGCGCCGCGCAAAGACCAGCCGGGCGTCATTGGTCGGGCTCTTGCCGAACTGGAGCCGGGCAACGGTGTTGGTGCCTTGGCCCAGGGCCACCTCCAGTTCGGGAGGCTGCAGCCCAAAGGCCTCCAGATCGGACTTGAGATCCGCATGAACAAACTGGCGCACCCGAAGGCTCTGGAGCATCTGCAGCGACTCCTCTGCCTTGGTGTTGTTGGCGCGCGCCTGGAACGGATAAACCATGCGCCACGGCTTGCCCGCCGCGTCGCGCCGCAACTCGAAAATCTTGGCCCCGTTGGTTACTGCCAGCCGATCGAACGCCATGCCGTCCAAGTTTATCAGCGTGGTGTCGCGCCAATCGTCAGCGGTGCGGGGAAGGTAGTTCAGGAGGTCGGCGTTCACCACGTACACCCCTTCCGCGCCGACCACCTGCAGGAACACCTGATCGCCGGGTGTCGTCTTGGCCCCCACCCGCAATCGGGCGGAATAGCCGGGTTGCTCGACGATAATCGAGGCTTGCGGAGTAGCGAAGCCGTAGTCCTCGTCCGTGTGTGGCCGGTTCTGGAGCTCGCGGGCGGAGATGTAGGAGGATGGCGTTAGCCGCTCAAGCTCGGCGAGGAGCTTCTCAATACTGGCGGCCTGGGCGAGATAAACCAGCGGTTCGGAGAGCTGCCAGGTGCCGTTGGTGCGGTCGGCCCGGATTTCCAACTGGGTGCCCGGCCGAACCTGCACGCAGGTGGCGGCCGCCGCCTTGAGCTTGGGCAGGATTGTGGTGGGGCCGCTACCGGGCTTACGCAGGAACTGCTGCTGGAAAAGGATGAACGCGAAGAGCGCCACCGCCACGACGATCCATCGCCAGGTATTTCGGGAGTTCATACGCGATGGTTATCTCCGACGCCGCAGCCAGACCAGGCCACCCAGGACCAGCACACCGCCCGGCAGCGCCCCGAGCAGAATCCACTGCGCTTGGTGCATCTGTGTTTTGGTCATCACGATCTTATACTCCATCATCGGTCGCGGGCCCGCGCCGGCCAGCAATTGCGGCCGTTCGAGCAGCCAGTTGACGGCAGCGGCGGCGAAATCCCGATTGGCCGCCGAATCTACTTGAAGATTACCCAGGAACAGGGAATCGCCCACGACAATCATGCGAGTCGCACCACGCTCCGCGATGACGTCCTTGAGCGCGCCCTTCTCAACCGCGACAACCAGCGGGAAGGGCGGTTTCTGGTCCAGGCCGCCGGCCACAGTGGCTCTGGATCCGGAGAAAGCAATTTCCTCGACGCGCGGCGCATCCGCAGCCTCGGCCCGCAATTTCAACTGGCCCACGGTCCGCGGCAGGCTCAGATGAATCGCCGACTGGATGAGAGAGTTGACGACGGGATGCTTGCCGTTGCCGAAATCGCTGACGATGACATCCGTTCCCTTCGTGGTGTTATCTGGGTCCGTAACGGCATTGCGGCCGACGTCCACACCCCACTTGGCCAGAAGCCGCTCGAGGCCCGTCTCCTTGCGAAACGTGCCAAAATTGAACAGCACCAGCAGCCGGCCGCCCTGGCTGAGATATTGGTCAATCTTGCTCAGTTCCACCTCGTCCAGGGCATTCTGTGGACCGGCGATCACCAGCAGATTGCAATCCGCCGGCACGACCTTGGTGCCCAGCAGCGACAAGGCCTCAGGCTGAATGCAGTTCTGCTGGAGAATGGAGCCAAACTTCAGATAGCCCAGCCGTTCGTCACCGCTGTTGATGTCATGCTCGCCGTGGCCCTGCACAAAATAGGCCTTCAGCGGCCGGGTACTGGTGACATCCAGCAGGGCTGTGGTAAAGGCCATTTCACCCAGGAAAGCCGTCGGCTTGCGGCGGAAGGACAGTTCCTTGGAGTCAGGCGACTGGTTGGCCACCTGTTCGATTACGTAACTCGCCAGCCGGTTACCCGGGACCATTTTCACTTTACCCTCGCTCGCTTTACCCTCGCAGTCGAAGATGACGAGGTTCTTGTCGGTCGGGGCCGTGAGGTTGTATTTGGTCTTCACCTTCAGCGCCAGACTGGGATCGCGGATGTAATCGACGGTTTGAATCGTGATCCGCGGATTCACCAGCCGGAATTCGCCAAGCAGGTCCGCCACGGTGCCATAGAGCGATTCCTCGTCCCCTACGTCATAGTAAAGCGTCACCTTCACCTGGTTGGTGATTGATCGAAGCAAGCCGACCGTGCGGGGGGAAAGTTCGATTGCCGTGCGCGTGCTCAGGTGGAAGCGCAGAGAATACTCCTGGCTGATATAATTCGCCATCACCACCACCGCGAAGACCACCAGCACCAGGAAGAAGACGTGCAGCCCCATGCCCCACTTGCGGTAGGGTGAGAAGCTTGGCTTGGATTGAGGATCGGTGGCCATGCTACTTCCAGCGGCGGCTTTCCACGACCCGCAGTGTCAGGAACAGGAAAAACAGCGTCAGGCTTACCAGCAGCACTACCGGGCGGGTGTCCACCACGCCGCGGGCGAAGTTGTGCATCTGCTCGAACAGGTCGAAACAACTGAGAACCCGGGTCTGCCAGTCATCCTGCGCGGGAAGCTGGCTGGCCAGGTAGCCGAGCAGGAACACGCTCGCGCCGAACACCAGACTGAGCATAGCCGCAATGACCTGGCTTCGCGTCATCGCCGAGGCGCAGCAACCCAGGGAAATGAACACTCCGCCGAGTAACAGAATGCCCAGGAAGGTGCCGGCCACCACGCCGCCGTCCAGCGCGGCCGTGTCGTTGGTATAATGATGCACCACCAGGAGGCAGCCCACCAGCGGCAGCCACATCAGAGCGTAAAACAAAAGTGCGGCGCTGAATTTCGCCGCCACCACTTGGCAATCGCTCACGGGGGTGGTCATTAGCGTTTCAAACGTGCCAGAGAATTTCTCCAGCGCAAACAAGCGCATCGTGATCACCGGCGTCGTCAGCAACAGGATCAGCCAGAAGAACGGCGTGACGTAGAACAGCTCGGTCACCGGCATGGGAGTGGGCTTCTGCAGTTTCTCGAGGATTACCACGAAGCTGAGGCCCATCAGGAACAGCGCCGCGGCAATGATGATGTAGCCGCCCACGGACAGGAGGAAACCCGACAACTCCCGCCGGACGAGGGTCCAATACGCCCGCATCAGCTTTCCTCCTCTCCCGGCCGAGTCACCTGCACATAGATGTCCTCCAGCGTATGCCGGCTGCGAGTCAACTCGCGGAGCGACCAGCCCCGCTCGCGGGCCAGCGAGAAGATCTGGGACCGCAGGTCCAAGCCGTCCCGCGGCGTCAGCGCACAACGGAAATACTCGCCTTCGCCTGGCGACACGTCGAACTGCTCGATTTCGGCCATCTGTGCCCAACACTCCTGCAACTCCTCCGCTGGCGCAGCGATTTCGGCGATCACCTGGCTGTGGCTGCTCATGAGCTTTTGCAGGTTCTCCGGCGTGTCGGCGGCCAGGATTCTGCCGTCGAACATGATCACCACCCGGTGACAGGTGATCTCCGCCTCCGGCAGGATGTGCGTCGAGATAAGCACCGTGTGCTTGCCGCCCAGCCCTTTGATGAGCTGGCGCACCGAGCGGATCTGGTTTGGGTCCAGCCCGATCGTCGGCTCGTCCAGGATAATCAGCTCCGGCTCATGCACCAGCGCATCTGCCAGGCCCACGCGCTGGCGGTAGCCCTTGGATAGCTGGCCAATGATCCTCCGCCCCACCTCGGTGAGGCCGCATTGCTCCATCACCACGTCCGCGCGCTGCCGCGACTTCTGGCGGTCCAGGCCCTTCAACCGGGCACGGAACTTCAGGTACTCCCGCACGCGCATGTCCAGATGCAGCGGGTTGTTCTCCGGCATATAGCCGATGCGGCGGCGCACCTCATCCGACTGCGCGAACACGTCCAGGCCCGCGACCCGCACGGTGCCCGAGGTCGCCGGCAGGTAACAGGAAAGGATGCGCATCGTCGTGCTCTTGCCGGCACCATTGGGGCCGAGTAAGCCGACGATCTCGCCCCGCCTGACCGTAAACGATATATCCGACACCGCGGTGTTACCCGCGTAGCGTTTGGTCAAGCCGGCGACTTCGATCATCAAATCATCGCTCATTGAAACCAGCGTAAGGCCGAGTTTAGTCGAGGACTGGCGCGGTGAGCCAACAAAATCTGGGCCTAGCGCACGGCCAACTCGACCACTCCTTCGCTCCGGAAGTTATATATACCGACCTGCTGCAGCCACAAAAGTCCGAGCTGCACCCGGTCCCCTTTGTTCTTTGTATACAGCAGCTTGGCAGCCGCGCAAAGGTTGACGGGCAATTGCCCGTCTATCGTGGTCACTAACATGCCACGCTGCAGACCCGCTGCCTGGGCCGGGCTGCCCTCCGCCACTGCCGTGATGAAGTAACCGTCGGCGGTCGTCACGGCGTAAGAGGCTGCCTGTTGCTTCGTCAATGCCGCAAGGTCCAGCCCGAGCTTACTTCGGATTAGTTCAGCGTTGAACACCGACTGCTCGGGCACCAATCGCACCGTGACGTCCTTCCGCACCGTGCCGCGCCGGATAGCCAGCGTATCATCGGACCCCGCCCCGGCAGCCAGCAGCTCGGCAAAATCAATGAAGCTCTTCGGCGGCTTGCCGTTCACCTGCAAGATCGCGTCCCCAGCCATTAAGCCTACCTTGCCTGCCGGGCTCTGCGGCTGCACGCTGGTGATGACGAGCGGCGTCGTCCCCACTTTCACCCGCGCGCCGAACCAATACCCCTTCACGGACTCAGTCGGAAAGATGTCTGACAGCGCTTCGAGCACGCGCCGGATGGGAATGGCAAAGCCGATGCCCTGCGCGCGCTGCCCCATGACCTCGTTCAAGACGGCAACGTTGATGCCGATCAACTCACCACGCAAGTTAACGAGCGGCCCTCCGCTGTTGCCCAGGTTAATGGGCGCATCGGTCTGCAGCCAATTCGGGATGTCGAGCGACTCGCCCTCCTTGGGCAGCACCCGGCTCTTGGAGCTGAGGATGCCGCGGCTGACCGAGCCGCCGAGGCCAAATGGGTTGCCCAGCGCCAGCACCGTTTCGCCGAGCAGCAAATCGTCTTCGTGCGCAAGCTGAATAGCCTTGAACTTCTCACCCGGGCGGGCGTTCAACTTCAGCAGCGCCACGTCGCTCTTTGGGTCGTTGGCCACGACAGTTGCAATGTAGGCGTTCGTACCGGCGCAGAACTTAACAGTGATCTTATCGGCACGGCGCACGACGTGGTCGTTGGTGAGCAAATAGCCTTCCTCATCAATGATTACTCCCGAACCCAGGCTGTACTGAGAATGGGGCGGCTGCCGGCGGTGGTAGGGAAACCAGAATTGTTGGAAGGGTTCCTCAAAGGAGTCCCGTTGCGGGATAATCGTCTCGGTGGCGATGTTCACCACGCTGGGCAGCACCTTCTCAACCGCCAGCACCGTCGCGTCGCGCCGAACGTCATCGTTCGGCGCCTGTCCTCGGGCGTCGGGCGCCCAGGCGAGTGCGCCACTCCCCAGCAGCATCACCAGCAGCGGCCAATGCCGCCGTTGGCCCATTCGCAATTTGATTATCATAATAGTTGACTTTTCAAGCCCTTAGGGGCAAAAGCAGTGGCAAGGTGCCTTCGGTTCTGGCCAGTTTCTATGCCCAGTGGCGCGTGCGTTGCGGGGTGGTCCCCGTCCTGCGCGACGATCAGGACTCGCCGCCCGAGCGCCTCCTGCAAACCATCTGGCAGCACCAGCGATTGCTTCGCGAACAACTCAAGACCTTGGACGGCAGACCAGCCCGAATCCTTCATCCCGGTTTCCGCAGCGTCGAAGGCGGCCCCGATTTCCGCGGCGCCGTCGTCCAGCTCGGCGACGGCTCAGCTCAGACCGGCGACATCGAGGTTGACCTCCGTTCCAGCGGTTGGCACGCCCATGGGCATGACCGTAACCCCGCCTTCCAGAACGTCATCCTGCACGTGGTCTGGGAGAGTGAGAAGCCGGCCTCCGGAGCCCTGCCCACCCTCCCGCTTCGCGCCGTGCTCGACGCCCCGCTTGGCGAGCTCAGCCTCTGGCTCGGCGGTGAGTCCGCGCAGACGCTGCCGGAGGAATTGCGCGGCGATTGCTGTGCCCCCCTGCGCACCCTGCCGGCCGCCCAGTTGCTCGACCTGCTCCACCAGTCAGCGCACGTGCGAATGCAGAGCAAGGCGGCGCAGTTCCAGGCCCGCGCCCGGCGCGTCGGCTGGGAGCAGGCGCTCTGGGAGGGCCTCTGCCGGGCCCTCGGCTTCAAGCACAATATTTGGCCCATGCAGCAACTCGCCGAACTCCGCCCGCGCTGGCAAACGCCCCGAACTCAGCCGCTCGCCGTGCAAGCGCGCCTGTTCGGCATTAGCGGCCTGCTGCCGCTCGAACTCACCCGCTCGGAGACCGGCGCCGACAATTATGTCCGCCGCGTCTGGGACCAATGGTGGCGCGAGCGGGACGAATTCTCCGACTGCCTCCTGCCGCGCGCGCTCTGGCGTCTGCACGGCTCCCGGCCTGCCAACCACCCGCAGCGCCGTATCGCCCTTGCGTCGCACTGGTCCATGGATGGCGACCTCGCGCAAAAGCTCGAACGCTGGTGCGCTCGCGACGTGCCTGATTCAGCGCTCGCCGATTCCCTGCTCGAAGACCTTCAAGTCGCGCCCGACGACTTCTGGTCCTGGCATTGCACGTTCCGCTCGCCCCGGCTCAAGAAGGCGCAGCCTCTCCTGGGCAGCACAAGGGTAACCGATCTGGCAGTAAACGTCGTCCTGCCCTGGCTCTGGATTCGGGCCGTCGAGGGCAAGAACACCGCCATGCAAACCACCCTCGAACGCCGCTATTTCGCCTGGCCGCCGGCAGAAGACAACGCCGTGCTTCGCCTCGCCCGCCAGCGGTTGCTCGGCGGCACGTCCCCGCGCGCCTTGCCCGGCGCCGCCGCCCAGCAGGGCCTCATCCAGATGGTGCGCGACTTCTGCGACCACTCCAACGCCATCTGCGACCGCTGCAAACTGCCCGACCTGGTGCGGGACTGGCTTCAGCGCGATAGGTAGGAGCCGTGCGCAGCTTAGATTTTTCGCAGCGCGGACATTCTTGTCCGCTTCGGGCTGTCCGCTTCGGGCTTGCCTGGTCCCATTACTCCCATTACTCCCATTACTCTCATCACTCCCATTCCCTGTGTAGTGCTCTTGGAAAAATCTAAGATGCGCACGGCGGTCAGGCCTGCGTGTTCTACGGCGCGGCGCAGTTTAGCAAAGCCGTGGACTTGGCGCTGCTGGCGTCGGAAGAGGATTTCTCCCGGTTGCTGGCTGCGTTGGACGATCTCAACGCCACACGCATCGCCGTGCCACGCTTCGATCCAGCCTTGCTGGCACGCGGCCACGCGGCACATTTCCGGTGCCAGGGTGGCGAGGCCGACAGGCTGCGTTAGGCATTACCGGACAACCCTTTTACTATGACTTCGGCTTGGCCGGTGTTTTATCTTTCATGCGGGTTTGAACCGAGCGCGCAGCCTCTTCCAGCCACCCGAGCGCCCATTCCCACTTGAACCCGGCAAATGCCGCGAGCAGGCTTACCGTCCTCCAGTCCGTCTCCACGGTGCCCTTGCTTACCACCTGCGCTGCCGACTTGACCAGCAGCGACACCAGCCATCCAAAGATCGCGCCGATCGGCGGCGCCACGATGAAGGAAGTGAACCACCGGGGCCGAAGCAAGCCCTTTCCGGTCTGGAACTGAAGCCAATAAAGGCTTCGCAGGACAGCCCCGACCATCCCGGCGAAGGCCGCATGTGTGATAATTTCCGCTCCAGGGATCGCCAGCCACCTCTGGAAAACGAACCAATGGACAAGCAGCGTTGAAAAGGCGATGAACACGATCGGCAGGAATCCAAAATGATTGTTTATCTGCCATACTCGATCGCCGTTTTGCGCCCGGTTCAACGCCGCGCGCCCCGTCAATAGCCCGACCTCCACATCGTCAAGCCTCCCTGCCGCCAGCGCCTGGTAGGCAAGCGCCAGCGTCTGATAGATGGGGGGAGGTTGCTCGGCGACGGCCTCCCGCCTCGCATCATTGAATAGGCCCCATTCATCCGCAACCACCACTTCGCTGGCGAGATTATTCAAGTTCCGGGCGAGTTCCGCGCTGCGCTGGTCCGCTTGGTCCGGTTGGCCCGGAGTGGCCCCGCCCGGCGATGGTGTTGGGAGGTTCTTGTGCTCCTCTCCCTTCGGCGGATGCGGCACCGCCTCCACATGAGCGCCTTCCGGCTTTTGCCCTGGCAGCTTGCCAGAGGCCGCTCCCTGTTTGGGTGTTTCCGACGGTTGTTCCATAGACTGGGTTAGACCTTGAGTTCGTCTAAATACCGGCTCATGGCCGGAGTCAATTGCCCTGGCTTTCCTTTGGACCTCGCCTTTTCCAGGCACATGATTTGGTCGAACGCCCCGCTACAATCATCATCTGAGGAACTCGGCAAGTGGTAGAAGAAGACGGCCGCCTTGACATCACCGGGCTGAACCAGCTTCGACTTGGCCCCGGACGAGAAAATCCCCTTGTCGTTCTTCGCGATACTAATGGCCGTCTTGGCAAGGTAGGTCTTCACAATCTCCGCCTGCTTGCCCCTAAGCTTGTAATGATTCGCATAGCCTTCCAGGGCCTCGTGAACTCCCTTCTTGACCTTCAGCCCCGAGTCGGTGCTTTCCACCTGGATGAGCTGGCGAAGTGCTGGCACGGGACGTTTTGATTGTTTCGGTTGCATAAGTATGGCGGGTTGTTGCTGGCTCGTGTGTGTGCTACTTCAGAACGCGTAAGCTAAATACTCTCCGACCGCATGGCATCCGGTTTGCGGTCCCCGTTACGTCTTAACCACCACGGTGCAGGTCTCACCATCGGCATTGGGGGTCACCGTCACTTTCTTCGCGCCGGCATCGACATAATTCTGCACGGTTGTGCCAACGTCGTCGTTCGGAACGTCGGGGAATGTTTCCACTGCCATAATCAATCTCCTTATCTCCTTATTGGTTTATTCCGTATTCCGCTCCCATTTCATCGATGAACTCCTGCCGTTCTGATTCCAAGTCAGCCCGATTGAGGAGATCGGCAAAGCTGTAATTTCCCTTCTGCGCTTGAATCCAGTCCCTGAGCTTGCCCTCGCGCTCCTTGGTCACATCCCTGGCAGTCTTGCCCTCGTGAATGTCGGCAGCCTTGGGTTTGTTGACCCAGTCCCGGAGTAACTTGGCTGAGGGCCCGATGGCAAAGTGACGCACTATGCCGGTTGCCAGATTTGGCTGGAGATTGGCGTACGTAGGCATGGGCGGTCCCAATCTGCCCCCTTCATCGATCACGCAGTCGAACCCGAGATAACCGAGGATGACTGGCGGGTCGAAGGTCTCGTCCAGACTGACGGAGCGCGCGCTCGCGGCGGCCAGCCGGAGGCTGCCGCCCGGCAGCACTTTGCCCGCCGCGTCAACCGCGCTTCCGGCCGCCTTCACCATCTCAGAGATGGCGTTCATGGCATTGGTGTAGTTGCTTAATGCCGCCTCCGGCGTGCTTTTCTGCTCCGAGGGGAGTTGCGGTTGGAGTAGATTCACCGCCTTCGGAACACCCACATCCAGACCGCCGCTGCGGTTGCTCGCATCCTTCAGTGTCACGGACATCCGGCCCGTAGCGAAAACGCGCGTGATGACCCGCACATAGTTCGTCCGCTTGCCATCAGCCCGGGGGCTGTAGTTGCCAAGAAAAGCCTGATTAGTCTTGGCCCAACGCTTCAACTGCCGATAAAGCGATATCGTGTCCACGCCCATTGTGCGGGCGTCTTGAATCTGGATGCTGCCGCTCGCCGCGTCGCTCGCCAGCAGGCTCAGCCCCACCGGAACGCCCTGCACCGGAACCGCCAGACTCAGGCCCGCTCCGTTCTGCACGCTGAAACTGTAGCTCGGGAAGGCGACGCGCGGGGCCGCCTGCCAGGATTGAGTATTCGTCCCGTTGTTGTTGGTGTAAACACCGACGCCTTGCGGGCGTATCCAATCGCGGGGCAGCACCAGACTCCCGTTGCTCGGAAAGAACGAGTGGCCGTAAAATTCCTGGTATCCCGTCGGGTTGATTCGCCCAATCGAGTTGTCGAGCGGCAGGAAGCCATTCTTCTTGTACAGCTTTTGCTGCTGGTCGATCGGCACCTGGACCAGGAAAACATCACCCGGCTGGATGTCCTCAGTAAGGGGATAGACCGGAATCACCTGGCTCCCGCGGATGGTCATACACCAATCCCTCGCGACTTTTTGGACCTGCTGCTCGCGGCTGGCACACCCGCCAAAAATGAGTGCCCCCACAGCGATCACCGATGCGGTCTGGATCAGGTCAATCGAACGGTTCTTGATGCCCATAGTGATAATGGATGAATCATGGCCTCCAACGTGACGCGGATTCATCGCGTTTGCGCCGGCAATGAAGAATTGGCAATTCGAGCTGCAACCGGGCCTCCCAAAGCGAGGACCGCAAAAAATGATGGGACATTGCTTTGACGCTACGCGGGGCAGGGAGAATCACTTTTTGGCTACACCATACCATACATTTGCTAAATACTCTAAGCCCTTCCGGGCAGGTCGCAAGTGTTATTTCGCCGTATTTCGCTATACTGAGGAATCCGCAGCATACACTACACCCAAAGCTCCCGAGCCTACTCCCTCTCCCCTTCGGAAGGGGAGAGGGCTGGGGTGAGGGGTTGCTCGGTGTCGTCTATCCCGCGGTCTTGGCAGTATGCCGCGTAGTTTTCAAACCAGATCTTTTCTGTAGTTAGCAAAGCCGGACAGGTTCATTTTGGGCGATTGGTAAAGAGCATTACAAGCAAAAGAGCAAGTGTCAGTTTGAACCAGGAGGCTATAACCGGGCGGTGATTCAAAACGGTCCTTTAGGCAAGCGCCAATCGCGATTGAAGAGCGGCTTTTCCTTCGGGGGAATGCCGTCCTTCGGCCAATCTGCCGCATGTTTGGCGCGCTCTTCGTCGCTGGCGTAATACCGCAGCCACAGTTGCATGTCGTCCTCGCCCCAACTGCCGAGGAAATCATGAAACCAACCGCCGCGCGGGCTTCGTCCGGGCAGATGCGCGGGTTCTCGCAAGCCCTGTTGCCAGAGGCCGTTGTAAAGCTCGCTATCGCTTAAGTGATCCGTGTGCAAGACATAGAAGCCGCGCAAGGCGAGATTGTGCAACAGTTCCCAGAGGATGGGGGTCAGGGTTTCCTCAGTGATTTCAGCAGGCGGCAGCAGGGAAACATTTTCTTTAGCCAATTCCTCCGCAGGTGGCGTCCAATTGTCCGGTTCACTGGCGCGAAGTTGGGCCTCCAGAGCGTGGTCGGATGGGTCAGAATCAGGGGATTCGGTTTTGGCAGCCGCGATTTCACCATCGATCTTGGCAAGGCCGAGCGGATCGGACTCATCCTCTTCCGGCGGATCATCGTCGCCTGGCAGCCAGCCGGCGTGGGCTTCGAGCGGAATCGGCGGCACCGGGAGAAAGCGGTCGCGGTCGTAAGGCGGGTCTTGGTGCGGCGGGAAGACAAACTCGGGCTCGGTGGAATGGCAAAGCGCGTGGTCGGCTTCATCCGCATAGTAACGCAGCCAGATTTCTTCATGTGTCATCCCCCGGGCGTTGAACTCCGAGATGATCGTGGTGGTGTTGGTCTCGGCTTCGGGCGGGATGTCGGCGGTCGGGTGATCGAGCCATTCTTCCCACAGCAGCGTGTAAACCTCACGGTCGCTTAGGTGGTCTGAGCTGCAAAAGAAGAAGCGACGGGCGGCGGCAGCGTAAAGCCATTCCCAGAGCCGACCAGGCAATTGTCGGTCGTCGAGCTCGGACGGCGGCAATGGCGCGTAGCCGTGGCGGGCAAAGATTTCACGCGGCGAACGCCAGGGGCCATCCTCGGCGGGATCAAAGAAGTCCGGAGTGTCGGTAGCCATAAGGGCGTTTTAGCCCATTGCGTGGAATTGGGCCACGTTAATGTTTGTCGCCGGGCCTGCAGCAAGGGCAGCTCTTCACCGCACCCTCACGGCGCCCGATCCAATCGCACCAGCACGACTCCGCGGCACGGCACCTTCGCCTTGAATTCATCCGCAAAGGTGCCCAGGTCTTTCTGCCGCCAGAGATCGCGCGCGCGCTGTTTGCCGGTAACGCCCGCATCGGACCATTTCAAGGTCACCTCCGCCGGCCCGCTCACGCCCTGGTTAAACAGCCCCACGGCTTTGCTGCCGTCTTCCAAGTCTTTCACCATAGCGAACGTGTCATCATTGAAGGTCACCACGCGGGCACACTGTCCCAAGGGGTCTTGATCCACCTCGATCACCTCGGGATTGCAGAGCACGTTTAGCGTAAACTCGTCCAGCGCGCCCATGTTCCCGCTATAAAAAAGCGGCGCGGCCATCAGGCACCAGAGCGACATGAAGGAATACTGCTCGCTGGGACTGAACGGGAAGGGCACAGGCTTGCCTGCCGCATCGGTTTGGCCCATGAAACCAATCTGGATGTAATCAGGATCGTTCCAAGCGCCGGGGCGTGACCAGGCCCGGTACTGCGCGTTTATCAGCGCGACTTCAAACACACGGTCCAATTCCATGCCTAAATCGCCGCCTGTGCGCCAGCAGTGGCCGCCAACGTCCGCACCCCATTCCCAGACATTGCCCATGCCGTATTGGCAGAGGTTGAACACGAAGTCCCGCTTCTGCTGCTTCAGCAAATTTCCCATCTGCGTGTAAGGCTTCTTGAACTTCACCAGCTCCGGGTCGGGGTCTTTGGCGGCAATTTCACCGTAGGAACACCAGTCGTACTTCAGGAAGTCAAAGCCCCAATCGGCGAAGAGCCTGGCGTCCTGCGCTTCGTGTTGCCAGGCGGCGGTAAAGCCACCACAGGTGCGCGGCCCAGGCGAGGTATAGAGCCCCGCTTTCAGGCCTTTGCTGTGGATATAATCGGCCAGCCCCTTCATGTCGGGGAAATGCTTGTTTGGCAGCAGCATCCCGTGTTCGTCCCTGCCGGGGCCAACGCGCAGTGGGTCGGTCTGCGTCTCGGCGTTCATCCAGCAATCGTCAATGTTGACGTATTGGTAGCCCACGTCCGCCATGCCGCTGCTGACCATCACGTCGGCGGCTTCCCGCATCAGTTTGTCCGTCACCCGGTCGTAGTGGGCGTACCAGTGATTCCAGCCCATCGGCGGTGTGAGCGCCAGCGTGTCCCCGGCACTAATCTTGAATGGGCGCTTAGCCGACCCGTGCTGGTTCTTCGCGGTAAAGGTGACGGCATATTGGCCACGCGGCGGGACGGTGCCGGTGATTATCCCGGTGTCGCTGTCCAGGGTAAGACCAGCCGGAAGTCCTGTCGCCGAGAAGCGGATGGGGCGCGCGCCCGTGGTGGGAATGCGGTAGAGGAAGGGATTACCTGGCCGGCAGCCATAAACCTTCGGGCCATTAATCCGCGGCTCCGGCCCTGGCTTGGGCGTCAGGATCACCGCCGGTTCCTTCGGGGCAGGCGGGCGGGTCAGCGTCAGGGGCCGGGTCCCCGCGGAGACGATGAGCCGCGCCTCGGCCCAGTCGGCATGGTCGCAGTCTATGCCGTCGCCCGCGTCGTCCACCAGCAGGCCCAGGATGGATACTCCCTTGAGGTCGAGGTCAATTGGCTTGGCGGCATCGCCGAGCTTCATCACCCCGGAATTGAACACCTCCCGGTTATCGGCCAGGACCCGGAAGGCGAGCGTCCCTCCGCCCGCGGCGTCATCCACGCCGACGAACGCCAGGAACCTCACCGAATTGCCACCCAGGTTGCACCAAAGACTGCTCTTCGCGTGCGCGCCCACGCCGTGAGTGAAGCGCTTGCCGCCGATGGACAGCGGCTTCTCGCGGATGCTTCGGTTGACCTGCGGCGTGCCGGCGCTCTGCTTCATCTTGCTCAAATTCAGGCTGTGGAGCCAGACGGTGTCGGTGGTGTCGGAGGCGGGACGAGCTATCGTCTGTGGTTTTGCCCCGGAGACAATGAAGCGCGCTTCAGCCCAGTCGGCATGGTCGCAACCATTGCCGTCGCCTGCGTCTTCCACTTGCAGCACCAGGGTCTTCACCCCGTGCAGGTCAAGATCCACGGGTTTGGCGGCATCGCCGAGCTTCATCACGCCCGAATCGAAGCGCTCCTGGCCATCGGCCCAAACCTGGAAGGAGAGTGTGCCCCCGCCCGCGGCATCATCCACGCCGACGAACGCCAGGAACCGGTCTGTCCCCCCAGCCAGGTCGAGCCGCAGCTCGCTGATCGCGTGTGCGCCCACACCATGCTCAAACCCTTTGCCGCCGATGGCCAACGGCTTCTCCCGGATGCCGCGGTTGATCTGCGGCGTACCGTAGCCTTGCTTCATCTTGGTTAGGTCCAGCGTGTGCAGCCAAACAGTTTCCGCCGCCTGGCCCGCCAGGGCCAGACTGAACAACCATATCAAACTGAGGGTTCTCATAGGAATCGTCTATTACTGTTCCGGCGACGTCAGCAGGACGCCACGACGGGCTGGAGAGTATCCTCCGCTCGAAACGTATGGAATTCGTTTCTTTGGCAAGTTTCGGCCTTCGGACTTTAAGCGTGCCTTCTCTGCCCTCCCGCGCTACGCTTCATCCCTTCGAATGCGACAATTCCAGGCAGTCATCTTCGACATGGACGGCGTCATCGTGGACAGCGAGGCACGCCACGAACGCGCCTTCCTCGACTTGGTGCGCGAGATCGGCTACGGTGATAAACTCGCCATGCGGTTCTCCGATTACATCGGCCGGTCCGACCAGGTGTTGTGGACGGACTTCGTCGCCCGGCATAAACCGCCGCAGACCGTCAAAGAGTTGCTCATCATGAAACGCGACCGCATGGTGGAACTCATCCGCCGCGAGCAGCCGCTCTTCGACGGGCTTCCCGCGCTGGTCGAGAAACTGGCGGCCCGGTATCTCCTGGGAGTGGCGTCCGGCTCAGACCGCACAGTGGTTGGGGAAGTGCTGGAGATCGAACGGCTGGGCCGTTTCTTCGGCGCCGTTGTCACCGACTCGGACATCCCTCGCGGCAAGCCGGCCCCCGACATCTTCCTCCGCGCGGCGGAGCTGCTCAAGGTGCCGCCGCAGGCGTGCTGCGTGATCGAGGACTCCAAGCCCGGCGTCGCCGCCGGCCTGGCCGCCGGAATGGAGGTCATCGCGATTACCAACACTCATCCCGCCGAGGAACTGCAACACGCCACTCACGTCGTGCGGACTTACCAGGAAATCGAACGCCTGCTGCTCCAACCGCGCTGAGGCATCCTATGGAATTCCTATGGAGATCCTATGGACTACCTATGGAGTTCCTATGGAACAA
>SESF01005897.1_pt1 | contig 21870 bp, 9 predicted proteins | sample 3171521 | NCBI WGS metagenome assembly SESF01 (sample SAMN10866945, study PRJNA518727) | freshwater metagenome | biome: subpolar coniferous forest; feature: holomictic lake; material: water; isolation source: holomictic Lake 227, 6 m and 8 m depth | place: Canada: near Kenora, Ontario | collected...
AGGCCGGTGAGCAGGCCTTCCGGCATGATCGAGATGGGGCTGGCCGCGAGCTTCTCGATGTCGACCTGTTTCACGACGGTGCGATTGCCAGCGAGATCTTTCAAGGTGATGCTGCCGCCACCTTGTGCGTCCATGAGGCCGGTGAGGATGCGTCCGTCCTTGAGCTTGGCGACATAGGCGCCGAAGCCTTCGCGGATCTCGAGGCTGGGGTAAGTGGTATTGAGCAGCCAGAACTCGAGGCTCTGTCGGTCATAACCGGTGAGCTCGGGCCCGATCGCCCCGCCTTGATCGAAGAGTTTATGGCACACGGCGCAACGGCCGGTGAAGATTGCCTGGCCTTTGGCGGGGTCGCCAAGGCCGGTCTTGAGGAGGGCCTTGATGCGGGCCATCTCGCGATCCTTCTCGGGTGTTGGTCCAGTGAGCAGCAGGGCTTTCCAGTGACGTTCGATCGAGGCGTCGATGGCCGCGTCGTGGTGGAGGCTGAGCTGGCGGACGATGTCAGGAGTGAAGTGCTTCTCGGGCACCTTCCATTCGTCAGCGAATTGGACGAGCACGAGCGCCCATTCCTTGCGGGCGGCCAGCATGCGGAGGGCGTCTTCGCGCAAGGCTTTGTCCCCGGCGATGCCGCCTTCATATTTCTCCAGGATGGCCAAGGGGATCTTGGGGCTGTCCAGCTGGGCAGCGGCGGGCAGGAGGCCGCGCTTGAAGGCGGTGGCTCCGCCGGTGCGAAGCAGTAAGGCGATGGCGTCGGCGGCTTCAGGTTTGCCCGTCTGTGCGAGGGCTTTGGCGATCGCCAGGCGGCGCGGTGCCGCCGCTTTGGCGCTGGCGAGTTCTTTGAGGGCCTTCTTGAGGCCGTCGGGCTGGGCGAGCTCGGCGGCGATATCTCCGCCCGACTGTCGGGCAAGGTAGGCTTGCAGGCGGGCGCTGAGGTTCGCCGGCAGGGAAGGAATCGCACTGCCTTCGAAGGCGGCGGCGATGCCGGTCAGGAATTTATCCGCCAGTTTGTTGTCTTCGGTGAGCGTCAACAAGTCGGCGCACGTCTGCAGATTCTCGGCGCCTCCGGCCAAGGCGTAACGCTTGGCGAGTTTCTCGGCGAGGTGTTCGCGGAAGAGCGCGGAGTTCCGGAAAGCCTGATCTTCGCGGAGGAAGGCGAGCACGTCCGCGCGATCTTTCTCAGCCTTGGCTTCGAGGGCCCACCAGGCGAGCAACGGGATGTGGCCGCAGGTGTCGTCGGCCTGATTGACGCCCGCCCAGAGCAAGGGCAGCGAGGCGGGCATCTTTTTGGCCGAGGCCAAAATCTGCGCGCAGACTTCGATATGCGTTTCGGTCTTCGCCAACTTGAGGAGGGTAGCATTGGGCTCTTGGTTGCGTTCGCCCATGATCTTCACCGCCCAGCGCCGCACATAGGGGTCGGCGTGATCGAGCGGCACGTCTTTGGCCTGGCCGAGCGCGTCCAGCGCCCAGAGGGCTTCGAGGGCGTGAGCGGTGGGGAGTTTCTGGCGCAGGGCGGTCGCAAGTTCCTGCAGGTTGCGCCAGCCGATCTCGAGGACGGCCTGCTTGCGGAACCAAGTGTTGCGGTGATCCAGGTAGGCGAGCAGTTCCGCGGGTGGGCAGGTGTGGAGATCGAAAGGCTGGAGCTTCGGCGCTTCGCCGGCCGGGCGCACGCGATAGATTCGGCCGCGTTCCTTGTCCCAGTCGTCGACGGGTTTCACGTGGCTGAGCCGGGTATCATACCAATCCGCGAGGTAGATGGCACCGTCGGGACCGACCCCCGTCCAGACGGGTCGGAACCAGCGATCGGAACTAGCGACTAGGTCGGCTTCGTCATGCGTCCGGAAGGTGGAGCCTTCGGGAAGGCGTGTGCTGACGTAGACTTTGTTCGCAAGGGAGTTGGGGGCGATGATCTGGCCGTCGTATTCCTTGCCGAGCAAGCCGCCTTCGTAGATGGCGAAAGCCTGGGGGAAGCGACGGGTCTCGCCCTCGCTCTTCATGTGTTCGAACCAGCCGAACGCATAAGCATTGGTGAGCGGGCCATGCTTGCCCCAGCCTTTGATGCCGTAGCTGCCTTGCTCGTAGTGCATCCCGCGGGTCGCGCCGTAGTTCGTGCCAGAGAAGACGCGGCCTTTGCTATCGATCTCGAGGCTGTAGGTATTACCGCCGCCTTCAGCGTAGATTTCAAAGACCTTCCGCAGCGGATGGAAGCGCCAGATGCACTGGCCTTCCCAGCGGATGTTCTTGCTGTTTCGGCTACTGACGTTGCCCGTGGTGGTGCTGCCATTCGCGCCGTAGAGCCAGCCGTCCATCCCCCACTTGAGGCTGGTCGCAGTGCTGTGCGTGTCCTCGAGGCCGAAGCCGCTGAGTTCGACTTCGGGGTCGCCGACGGGGAGTCCGCTCTGGGTGGCGTAGCTGAGGAGATAGGGCGGATTCATCACCCACACGCGTCCCATGCCCGGCAAGGCGGCGGTGGTGATGTTGAGGCCTTTGAGGACGTCGGTATGCTTGTCAAAAGTACCGGTCCCGTGGGTGTCTTCAAAGACACTGATGATGTCGGCGCCTTTTTCGCCACGGGGCGGAGGCAGGGGGACTTTGTCGAACTTGGCGCGGATATGCTCGTCGTAGCTGACGACTTTCAGCCCGGCCGGAAAAGGGTATTGGAGATATTGAGTTATCCAGAAGCGGCCCTGGGAATCCCAGCTGCCGTAGATGGGTTGCGAGAGCGAAGGCTCGGCGGCCATGAGGTCGACCGAGAGGTCAGGGCGCACGGTGAATTTCTTTAAGGCCTCGGCCGGCTTCGAAGGCGGGGTGTCATCGGCCATCACGCCGCGGCCCTTGAAGGACTTCATGACCTGTTCGACTTGTTCGTTCCCCGCTGGCGGGGTGTCTGCGGCGAAGAGGCCGGCGGTGAGCAGGGTGGCGGCGAGGCGCAATTTCATTTGAGGGTCAGGGTCAGTCGGCGCAGATCCATCACACTCTTGCCAGGGATTTCCACGGCCCGGAGTTTCAATTCTCCTTTGCCGGGTTCGAGTTTGATCTCACCGAGCGTGAGTGAATGGAAATCCTTCATGATAGATTCACCGTGCTCACCGCGCGGAACCACGTCTTGATTTGCCAGCAGGGGCGGATCCCAGCCCGGGGTCACTTTCCCGCGCAGACGTGTTTCATTGAAAGTCAGTTCAAGCGTGGAGCCGACGTCGGCCAGCGGGCAGGTGTAATCGAGCGTGACGACGTAGGTGCCGGCGTTGACGATCTCGATATTCCAGACGGCGGCGTCGGTGGTCTTGGTCCAATTCACGAAATACGATGAGTTCGGGGCCTTGGAGCTGCGGTGCATCTCGCCGCGGGGTTCGCCGTCGCGCGCGGGGAGCATGGTCGAAGGGAACTCCCGATAACCGGCGGAGAACGGACGGGGGTCGACAGCGTTTCCGGGGCCTTTGCCGGCGGGCCCCATGTTCATTTCTTTGCGCCACGCGGCGGCGGCGTTGAGGAGTTCTTTCGCCAGCGCGGGCTCTTGGTCCTGGATGGGCTTCTGCTGGGCAGGGTCGGCCACCATGTCATACAGGTTGCCCTTGTTGTCCAAGCGATGGGTCTGGGTGCGCACGCTGACGTTGTTTGCCCAAGTGTTGAAGATGCACCGTGGCGCCCAGTCGGCGTCCTGGCCGCGCCGCAGGAGCGGGGAGAGGTCCCGTCCGTCCAGCGGCTTGTCCCCGACGCGAGTGATGCCCGCGAGGCTGTGCAGGGTGGGGCTGATGTCGATGACGCTGGCAATGCTTTTTACAAAAGTACCCGCCGCGACCTTGCCGGGCCAGCGCACAAACAGCGGCGAGCGCACACCGCCTTCATCCGTCATGGCTTTGACGCCTTTCATGCCGCCGTTCCAGCGCGCGGTGTTGGGGCCGTTGTCGGAGAAATAGATGACGATGGTGTTTTCCTCGAGGCCGAGCTGCTTGAGTTTCTCGAGGATGCGGCCGACGTTGCGGTCCTGGTTCTCAAGCATCGCCAGCGCACAGCGCGTGGCGTCGGGAATCTCAGCCTTTGGGCTGCTTGCCGGCTGCGTGATCGGCATGTCTTTGAAGCGCGCCCAATCCGCGGCTGGCACGGAGAACGGCGAGTGTGGCGTGGTGAAGGGCACGTAGCAGAGGAAGGGCTTGGCCTGGTTGCGTTCGATGAACTGCAGCGCCTTGTCCGTGAGGACGTCGACGATATAGCCCTTGCTGCGCTCCATGACGCCGTTGTGCTCCAGCGGGGGGTCGAAGTATTCGCCCCAGTGTCCGGAAGTGTAACCGATGAAGGTGTCGAAGCCACGGGCGAGGGGATGATAGGGCCACTGGCTGCCGTTGTGCCATTTGCCAAAAATGCCGGTGACATAGCCGGCGGCCTTGAAGGAGTCGGCAAAAGTCTTCTCGTCCAGGTTCATGCGCTCCTGTCCGGTGGAGACGCCGTAGACGCCGAGGCGACGGTGATAGCGGCCGGTCAGGAATTCCGAACGCGTCGGCGAGCAGACCGGTTCGACGTAGAAGCGGTCGAAGTGCGCTCCCTGTTGGGCGATGGAATCGATGTGCGGCGTGGAGAGCTGGTGGTTGCCGTTGAAAGAGTAGTCGCCCCAGCCGGCGTCGTCGGCGAGCAGCACGACCACGTTGGGTCGATCTGCCGCGGTGGCGGTGATGGCGAGCAGTAGGGCAAGGAGGTGGCGCATGTTATTTCTTGGCTGGGATGTAGCCGAGGGAGACTAGGAAATCATCGGCCGTCGCGAGGGTCTCGGCGTACTTCGATTTATTAAAGAAGCTGTGCTTTTCACCATCGTAGCCGACGAGTTCACAGCGATTGCCGGACGCTTTCATAACTTCGGTGAATTTCTCGACGGTGGTGTAAGGCACGGTGGTGTCGGCTTTGCCGTGGAAGATGATCGTGGGCGGCAGGCCTTTGCGGACATGATGCAGGGGGGAGAGTTCCGTTGGCTCGCAGCCGAGCTTTTCCTTGTCGAGGCCGATGCCGAAGCCTTTCAGGTCCAGTCCCGGGAAAGGGGCCAGAACGACGGCGGGATTAAAGAGCAAGAGGGCGTTGGGCAGACAGGAGATCTTCTTATCATCGTTCGCGGTGTCGTTTCCGGGCAAGGTCGCGACTGCGGCCGCGAGGTGTCCGCCGGCCGAACCACCGCCGGCGGCGATGCGCTCGGGGTCGATGCCCAGGCGAGCGGCATTGGCACGCACCCAGCGCACGCAGGCCTTGGCGTCAGAAACGCAGTCCGTGGGCTTGGCGTCTTGACGGCTCTTCACGCGGTAGTCGGCGACGATGGCGATCATGCCGCGTGCCGCGAGGTGGCGGCTCTGTGGCTCGAATTGTGTCGGTGTTCCGGCGGACCATCCGCCACCGAAGAAGAAGACAATCGCCGGCAAGGGCTTGTCGCTCTTGGTGCTGGGATTGAAAATCCATACTTTGAGTTCGGTGTCGCCGACTTTGCGATACGTCTCGGACTTCGTGCCTTCGATGTCGGGCGGGTAGCCGCCAGCTTTCTTCTTGGCGGGTTTTTCCTGGGCGCCCGCGGTCAGCGCGACGAACAGGGAGAGAAGGGCGAGGGTGAGGCGCATGGGGTTACCCGAGGATTAGAGGGCCGGAGGACAGGAGGCAAGGAGGGGGAGGGACTTAATGGAGGGCTGAATCGAGGACAGAATGGATTAGCCCGCCACCTGCCACCCGGGGCCGCCACCCGCCACCCGAAACGATGTCTTGGAATCAGACAACTGGCCCCAGCCCTGGCCCAAGCCCTGCCTCGGTCTTCACCTTTGCACTTTTGCACGCGGCACCGCCGCAGTTGCACCTTTGCACTGCCTCTTTGCCAGCCGGTCAACTCGTTTACCTACGGCCTCCGGCCGCGCCTGCTTCGCAGCCGTTCACCATGCCAGCAGTTCCCCCAGCTAGGCTAAGGCCTAGCTCAGAATCTCCTTAATCACCTTGCTGGGTTCGACGCCGGTAAGCTTGGCGTCGAGGCCTTGGAACTTAATGGAGAAAGCCTCATGATTGATGCCGAGCTGGTGTAGCATGGTGGCGTGCAGGTCGTGGACGGTGCAGACTTTGTCCATGGCGGCGTAGCCGAGTTCATCGGTGGCGCCATGGGTCAGGCCGCCCTTAACGCCGGCACCAGCGAGCCACATGGACATCGCCTTGTTGTGGTGATCGCGTCCAGTCGGCCCTTTGTCGCCCTGCTTCATCGGCGTGCGACCAAACTCGCCGCTCCACACGATGAGCGTATCCTCGAACATCCCACGTTGCTTGAGGTCGGTGATGAGCGCCATGCACGCACGGTCGACTTCCTTGGCGCGTAGAGGGAGCTCTTCCTTGAGGAGGCTGTGGTGATCCCAGTCGCGATGGTAGAGCTGGATGAAGCGGCTGCCGCGTTCGGCGAGACGGCGCGCGAGCAGGCAGTTGGAAGCGAACGAGCCGTCGCCCGGTTGGCAGCCATAGAGCTCGAGGGTCTTGGCGGATTCGCCGGTGACATCCATGAGCCCGGGCACGCTGGCCTGCATGCGAAACGCCATCTCATATTGCGCGATGCGCGTGGCGACCTCGGTGTCGCTGACTTCGCCGGCGCGGACCTGGTTGAGGCTGTTGATCGCTTCGACGTCGCCCTGCTGCGAGGCGCGTGAGACGCCGGGCGGATTATTGAGGTAGAGGACGGGATCGCCCTTGGAGCGGAGTTGCACGCCCTGGTGCTTGGAGGGCAGGAAGCCGCTGCTCCATTGGCGGGCCGCGATCGGCTGAGGAGAGCGGCCTTTGCCGGTGGAGACCAAGACGACGAAGCCCGGCAGGTCTTCGGCTTCGGTGCCGAGGCCGTAAGTCACCCAGGAGCCCATGCTGGGCCGGCCGGCAATCTGCGAGCCGGTGTTCATGAACATGTGCGCAGGGTCGTGATTGATCGCGTCGGTGGTCATCGAGCGGATGACGCAGATATCGTCGGCGACCGAGCCGATGTGCGGCAGGAGCTCCGACAGTTCGGTACCGTTCTTGCCGTGCTTCGTGAATTTGAACTGCGGGCCCTGGCAGATGAGTTTCTGGCCTTGGAGCTGCGCGAGCTGCTGGCCGTTGGTGAAGCTTTCGGGCATGCCCTTGCCGTCCATCTCGGCGAGCTTCGGTTTGTGGTCGAAGAGTTCGAGCTGAGAGGGGCCACCGGCCATGGTCAGCCAGATGACGCGCTTGGCTTTCTGGGGCAGCGGGAGCTTCGAGAGGATGCCAGGCGCGGCGTCGAGCCCAGTGCGGCCGAGGAGCGAGGCCAGCGCGACGGCGCCGAGGCCGCGGCTGGTGTTGCCGATGAAGGAACGGCGATGAATCTGGCGGAGGTCGGGCAACATCAGGCGATGATCTCTTTGATGGGTTTGCTGGGTTCGACGCCGGTGAGCTTGGCGTCGAGGCCCTGGAACTTGATCGAGAAGGCTTCGTGGTTGATGCCGAGCTGGTGCAACATGGTGGCGTGCAGGTCGTGCACGGTGGTCACCTTATCGACAGCGGCGTAGCCGAGTTCGTCGGTCTGGCCGTGGACGATGCCACCCTTGATGCCGCCGCCGGCCATCCAGACGGTCATCGCCTTGCTGTGGTGATCACGGCCGCTGCCGCCTTGCGACATTGGGGTGCGCCCGAATTCACCGGCCCACACGATGAGGGTGTCGTCGAGCATGCCGCGCTGCTTGAGGTCGGTGATGAGCGCCATGCAGGCGCGGTCAATTTCGGCGGCCTTGAGGGCGATGCCATCCTTGATGCCGCCATGGTGGTCCCAGTCCTTGTGGTAGAGCTGGATGAAGCGCACGCCGCGTTCGGCGAGACGGCGGGCGAGCAGGCAGTTAGCGGCGAAAGAGCCGTCGCCGGGCACGCAACCGTAGAGCGCGAGCGTCTTGGGGTCTTCGGCCGTGACGTCCATGAGCTTGGGCACGCTGGCCTGCATCTTGAACGCCATCTCATATTGGGCGATACGCGTGGCCACCTCAGGATCCGCGACGACCTTGTCGCGATGAAGATTCAGCGCCGCGATGGCGTCGACGTCGCCGCCTTGGGCGTCCCGCGAGACGCCGGGAGGATTGGTCAGGTACATTACGGGATCTCCCTTGGAGCGGAGCTGCACGCCTTGATGCTTGGAGGGGAGGAAGCCGCTGCTCCATTGGCGCGCGGCGATGGGCTGGTTCTGGCCACCCTTGCCGAGCGAGGTCAGGACGACGAAGCCCGGTAGGTCCTCGGATTCGACACCGAGGCCGTAGGTCACCCATGAGCCCATGCTCGGTCGGCCGGCGATCTGCGAGCCAGTGTTCATGAACATATGAGCCGGATCGTGGTTGATCGCGTCCGTGGTCATCGAGCGGATGAGGCAGACATCGTCGATGACGGAACCGATCTGCGGGAAGAGTTCGCAGATCTCAGTCTGGTTGCGGCCAAACTTCGCGAACTTATGTTGCGGGCCGAAGCACGTGAGTTTCTGGCCTTGGAGCTGGGCGAGCTGTTGGCCCTTGGTGAAACTCTCGGGCATGGGCTGGCCATGCATCTCGGCGAGCTTGGGCTTAGGGTCGAAGGTCTCGAGGTGCGAAGGGCCGCCAGCCATGCTCAGCCAGATGACCCGCTTAGCCTTCTGGGGGAGCGGCAGTCTCGAGAGCACTCCGGGCGAGGCCATGGCGGCCGGAGCGAGCAAGGAAGCGAGCGCGACGCCGCCGACGCCTTGGGCGGTCTTGCCCAGGAAGGCGCGGCGCGTGAGCGCGGCTCTCAGTTCTGAGGGCATCATTAGTCTCGAGTCAGGGTTTCGTGCAGATTCAAGACCACGCGGGTGACGTGCGTCCAGGCAGCGAGTTCAGTGGGGTCGGCCTGCGCGGGCGGAGGCGTGAGGCCGACCTTCAAGAGTTCCTTGGCGGCAGCAGGGTCGGCCTTGTAGGCGGCCCGACGTTCGGTGAGCACCTTGCGCAGTGTGCCGAGTTCCTTGGCGTCAGGGTTGCGTTGCAGGGCGCGGCGCCAGGCCCACGTGATACGCTGATCGTCATCGCCTTTTTCGGCAAGCGCGCGGACGGCAAAGGCGCGCGAGGCTTCGACATAGGTCGGGTCGTTGAGCATCACGAGCGCCTGTTGCGGGATGTTGGAGCGCGTGCGGTCGGTGCAGGATTCCTCACGGCTGGGGGCGTCGAAGGCGAGCATGCTGGGATGCAGGAAGCTACGCTGCCACCAGACATAGAGTCCGCGACGATACTGGGAGTCACCTTTGTCCGCCATGTATTCACGCGTCGGAAAGTTGAGGTTCTCCCAGTAGCGTTCAGGTTGGTAGGGTTTCACGCTGGGTCCGCCAATCTGAGGGGTGAGTAGGCCGGCGATGGCGAGGGCGTTGTCGCGCACGAGTTCCGCGTCAAGCCGGTAGGGGCTCTGGCGTCCGAGTTCGCGATTATATGGGTCGGCGGCGGTCTGCGCAGGGCTGGCGACGGAGCTACGACGATACGCGTCGCTGTTCACGATGAGGCGGACCATGTGCTTCATATCCCATTGGGAGTCCATGAATTCCACGGCGAGCCAATCCAGGAGCGCTTGGTTGGGCGGCAGTTCGCCCTGGGCTCCGAGGTCGCCGGGGTTCTTGCTCAGGGCGGTGCCGAAGAACTGCATCCAGAGACGATTCATGATCACACGAGCCGTTAGGGGGTTTTCCCGAGAAATCAGCCACTTCGCTAGGTCGAGGCGGTCAGGCGTGCGGCCTTCGAGTTTGGGCTGCGGCAGGTAATGGGGCAGGGCGGCTTTCACTTCGACGCCCGACTCATCCATCCAGTTGCCTCGCGGCAAGACGCGCACCGTACGCACGACGGCAGCCTTGGTCGTGACAAGGCACTTGGGGATCTCGGCCCGGTAGGCGTCGTGGGTTTTCTGGGCGGTGGCGACGGCCACTCGTTCTGACTTCAAAATCTCAGGGTGCACTGAGAGGTAATAATCACGTATGATGAGTTTCTCGGCCGCGTTGCGTTTGGCGGCGAGTTTCTTGAGGATCGGTGTGGCCTGGGCGGCGAGCTTGGCGTCGGGGTCCTTGCGCTTGGCTTTCGCTTTGGTCTTCTTGGCCGCTGATACAGGCTGGGTTTCTTCGGAGAGTTCTTTTTCCCAGGCAGTGATGTCGTCGGCGAGGGTGAGTGCGGCGACGTCTAGGGCCTTCTTGGTCTTGGCGACTTCTCCGGCGAGTTCGGCGAGGCGTTTCTCTTGTTCAGGCGTAGTCAGGAGAAGTCCTTCTTCGCGGCGGCCGATGTCGGGTTCATGGATGTCGGCGAAGAACGCTCCCAGGGAATAGAAATCACGCTGGCTGAAGGGGTCGAACTTATGGTCGTGACACTGAGCGCAGCCCGTGGTCTGCCCGAGCCACGCGGCTCCGACCGCCCGGACGCGGTCGTTCAGCATGCGTTGCTGGTAGTCCTTCGCCTGCGCACCGCCTTCTTCGGTGGTCAGGAGGAGGCGGTTGAAGGCTGAGCCGACCTTGGCTTCTCGGTCGGAGTCGGGTAGCAGGTCGCCGGCGAGCTGCTCGAGGGTGAAGCGGTCGAAAGGTTTGTTCTGGTTGAAGCTGCGGATGACGTAGTCGCGGTAAGGCCAGACGTTGCGCGGGGTGTCGCTGTGGTAGCCGATCGTGTCGGCGAAGCGGACGACATCGAGCCAGCCGATGGCCATGCGTTCTCCGTAGTGAGGAGAGTCGATCAGGCGGTCGACGAGCTTGGCGTAGGCGTCGGGTGACGTGTCCTTCACGAAAGTGTCGACTTCCTCGGGCGTGGGCGGCAGGCCCAGCAGGTCGGCTTGGAGGCGGCGGGCTAGCGTGCGGCGGTCGGCTTCAGCGGCAGGTTGCAGGTGCTTGGATGCCAGGCGCCGGTCGACCAGTTCATCGATGGCTTTCTCGGGTGTGCTGGTGGGAGCCTTCACCGGCGTTTCGTAGGACCAGTGATTCTGATATTTCGCGCCTTGGGCAATCCAGCGCTTGAGGAGCTCCTTCTGCTCCGCGGTAAGTTTCTTATGTGAATCGGGCGGCGGCATCATCTCCTCCGGATCCAGGGAGGCGAGGCGCTTGATGAGTTCACTTTCCTCGGCGTTGCCCGGGGCGAAGGCCTTCTTCTTCAAGGCTTCCTCGCGGATATCCAGTCGCAGTTTGGCTTTGCGATGGCTGGCATCGTTGCCGTGGCAATAGAAGCAGTTGTCCGAAAGGATCGGACGGATGTCGCGGTTGAACTCTACCGGTTCGGCGGCGGACGCCAACGGGGCAGTGAGGCATAGGGAGGCGAGGGCGATACGGACGCTCATGGGGATGCGGTAGGATTAGAGGACCCGACGACAGGAGGCAAGGAGGGGAAAGGCAGGATTTGAGTGCTGAATGGATAAGCAGAGTAAGTTGACCCGTTGACCAGTTGACCCGTTGGCCAGAGATGCATCGGGTAGGGGCAGCACCGCGTGCTGCCCTAGTTGCCTCTGATTCGGCTGAGTTCCCAACCGCCAACCGCTAACCGCTAATACCCGATGCTAAGGTGACAGGTGACGGCCACGGTGGTCAGCCTTTCTGGAGTCAGCCGTTCAGCTATCAGCCGCCGGAACCTGGGCGCCAGCTCCCGATGGCCGAATGGCCGACCCCTGAACTCCCGATGCCTGTGCCCGTCACCCGTCACCACGGATTATGGTCGCTAACTTTTTCACCTTTGCACGCGGCACCGCCGCAGTTGCACCTTTGCACTGCCTCACTCTGGTCCTCCGGGCCTCTGGGCCTCGGAGCCTCTAGTGTGGCGTCTGCGCCTTCGCTTACTTCTTTTGGAAGAAAGCGTTCTCCTTGTCGCCTCCGCTCAGGACGTAGGCCACGAGATCGAGGATTTCGTCCTGCGTGAGCATGTTCAGGAGCATGGGCGGCATGGGTGAGATCTTGCTCAGCTCGATACTCTTCACTTCCTTGCGGTCGATGGAGACCTGCTGGGAAGGGTCGGAGAGATCGGTGTTGATGCTCACGCGGTCGCCGCCGAGGTTGACGACCACCCCGGTGAAGACATCACCGTTGTTCTTGGTCACGATAATGGGCGCGAACTGCTCGTTGATCACCTTGCTCGGGTTGATGATCTGGTCGAGAAAGTCGTGCGGGCTGTAGCGACCGCCAGCCAGGGTCAGGTCCGGTCCGGTCATGCCGCCGGCGTTGCCGAAACGGTGGCAGGTGAAGCAGGCGGCGGCGCTGAAGACTTTGCGACCCTGGGCGAAGTCCCGATTCTTGAGGCCAGTCTGAGTCGCGGCGCTGAGTTCTTCGAGCGTCCAGTTCCGTGGGGTGCGTCCGGCGAACATCGCGCCGACGTTTTCGTACGCGGTCTTGACCGGCGGATTCTTGGCCAGCGCGATGAGTTTCTCGTGATGGTTGAGTTCTGCGGGCGTGAAGGTCGCGAGCGAGTCGTTGCGGATGAACTCGACGAACTTCCCAAAACTGGAGCCGCCGCGGTAGTTGGCGGCTCTGACGAACCAGTTGAGCTGGGCCTCACGCAACGCCGGGGTCCAGCCGGTCTTGAGCCCGCGGAGGCTGCGCATGAACTCCATTTCCGGCTCCTGGCTGCCGGCGTTGGCCACGAGAGCCATGGCCTTGGGGGCTAGGTCAGGGGATTGCAGGAACGCAAGGGTCTCGGTCAGCATCCAGTTGAGTTCGAAGTCGGCCGCCGGGTAGGCGGCGTCATATTGGGCGGTGAGCGCAGCTACCCCCGCGGCGTCAGGCTGGCCGTAGCGGTGCAGAATGATTTCGGCGAGGCGCACGTGCAGGAGCTTCTGCTCCTTGGTCAGCGTCGGGAAATCTGTCGCCTTCAGGGCGGCGAGCAGGCGATCGCGAAGGGCGGCTTCCGCCGCGGTCGGCTCGGCGAGGGTCGGAGCAATGCCGGTGCGAGGGTCCGGCTTGGAGGCTCGGGCGGTGTGGTAAGGGCACTTGGCTGCCTGGCGGGCGAGCGCGAGCAGGGCTTCGAGTCGGGCGGTCGCATTCTTTTCGGCGAACGCTCGGTCGGCCCAGCCAGCATAAGGCTGGTGCTCGAGGACGACGCGGGCGGAGAAACGCAGCCAGCGATCAGGGGACGAAAGATAAGGCCAGGCTGCATCGGCCGCGGCGGGGTCCTGGTGCCCGTGGAATTTCTCGAGCGACTTGCGGGCGAGGACTTCGGCCGACGGAGCCGGAGCCTGATACTTGACGGGCTCCGTTGATTCCTTGCCGACGTAGGTCACGCGATAGAGCCCGGACTGCACCTTGCGTCCGCCGATGGCGAAATACATGGCGCCATCTTTGGGATGGATGAGCAGGTCGGTGACAGGGAGGGGCGAGCCGCCAAGGAATTCCTGTTTCTCGCCGACATACGTCGCGCCTTTGGGCTTGAGCGTGATGGCGTAGATTTTGCCCCAGCTCCAATCGAGGGCGAACATGGCGTCCTGATATTTCGGGGGGAATTTCGCACCGTAGCCGAAGGCGACGCCGGTGGGTGAGCCGGGGCCGACGTTCAGGGTGGCAGGCAGGTTGTCGGGGTAGAATTCAGGATACTTGCCTGCGCCGTTGCGCCAGCCGTATTCGCCGCCGCTGACGACGTGATTGATGCGCGTGGGGCGGTACCAAGAAGTATTGAAGTCATACTCCATGTCGGCGTCATAGGTGAAGAGTTCGCCGTCGCGGTTGATCGCCCCGCCGTAGATATTGCGGAACCCGTTGGCAAAGGTCTCGAAGGTCTTTCCGTCCTTGCTGATGCGGTAGACGATTCCGCCGGGGGCGAGCACGTGGCGATTGTGGCCGCGGCCATCCGGCATGCGGGGCAGGAGATGGTCATCGCCCCAGAGCGAAGCGACGGGCGAGGTGGCGAGGGTCTCGGTCTTGACGGCGTTGTTGCCGCTGATGAGGTAGAAGCCCTGTTGGTCGGGCGTGACGAGCACCTTGTGGACACCGTGATCGCCGCCGGATTCAATCGCGCGGAGAAGCTCGACCTTGTCGATCAAGTCATCGCCCTTGCTGTCGCTGAGGCGATAGAGGCCGCTAGGAATTTTCTTTTCGTAGTCGTTGACGCCGACGTACAGTGCGCCGAAGGCCCAGACCATGCCATTGATCGCGCGGATTTGGGCGGGCATTTTCTGGATGTCAGCGGCCTGCAGGGTCTGGCCGGCGGCCGGGGCGGGGAAGCGGTAGAGTTCGCCGTATTGGTCACTGGCGTAGATGCGACCCTTGTCGTCCGCACAGAGCGCCACCCAAGAGCCCTGAGTGTCTCCGGGTACGGAGTAGAGGAGTTCTACTTTAAAGCCTTCCGGGGCTTTGATGCGCTCGACCGGCGTGGCCTTGTTTTCGCCGATGGCCTTGCCGGCGTCGGGGTCGGCCGGCTTGGCGGGTGCCTTCGCCTTGGCTTTGGCTTTCGCCTTAGGGGCGGCGGGAACGTCGGCCGCGAACTGGAGTAAAGCCTTGGTGGCAGGCTTCACGATCGGGTCAGCCTTCTTGGCCGGAGCCTTCTTCTTGGCTGCGGGCTTCTCGATCTTCTGTGCGTCGCTGGGAATCGGATTCTTTTCCAGGGAAAGGATGCCGCCCTCGGGAAGTTCCTTGATGAAGATGTCTTTGAACTGGGCGACCATGGCAGGACCGCGGTGCAACTGCAGGGCGATGAGTCCTTCAAGGGCGCGGTTTTTTTCGTCGTGGTCGACGAGGTCGATGGTGAGTTTTCCGTCGATCTTCTGGATGAGGTGGTTGCCTTGGGCGATGATGGTGAAGTCGTGCCATTCTTTCATGTCGGCGATGACGGCGTCATGCTCGGCGGCGAGCCACTTGTCGCCTTTGTCGTCGATGATGACGCTCTGACCGTTGGTGAGCAGGACGCCGCGACCGCGTTCCTCGTAGATGCTACCGTTGTTGGCTTTGTTGGAGTGGATGTCGCACTGGTAGCCGCCGATTGCCCACTTGGATCCGGCAATCTCTTTGCTGCGGTATTGGATGCCGGAGTTGGTGGCGGAGCAGCGGGCTTTGGCGTGGAGTTCGAAATTCTTCGGCGCACCGCCTCGCCAGATGAGGAATTGATTGTAGGTCAGGGTGTCGGGGCCCTTGGTTTTTCCGGTGAGGCAGCCGTCCTCGACGGACCAGAGCTCGGGGTTGCCGTCCCAGCCGGCAAGGGTCTTGCCGTCGAAGATCGATTTGAAGCCATCCTGGGCGGAAAGCGGGGCGAGGCCGGCCAGCAGGAAGGCCAGCAGGGCAGAGAGGGGTTTTCTCATGGGGTAGTGTTTGTCACTCTGCCTTGGACACCCGTCAACCGCACTTGTTTAAATGGCGGAAAATGGTGCCGAAACCGGTGGTGGCGGCTGGCGGTTAGCGGTTAGCCCGCTACAATGTGGAGGTCTGAATAGAGGACAGAATTGAGGACTGAGTAGACAAGCCCGCCACCCGTCACCCGGGGCCGCCACCTGCCACCCGAAATGATTATCACTCTCCCCGTGTCCCCGTGTCACCTTGCCCACGTGCCCCCTCGCGTAAGCGCGCGCCGCGCTTACGCGACAATCCCCTTCACGACCTTCGCCGGCTCAACCCCAGTGAGGCGGAAATCGAGTCCCTGATGGCGATAGGTGAACCGCTCATGATCGATGCCCATGAGGTGCAGGATGGTGGCGTGGAGGTCGTGCACGTGTACGGGATCTTTGGCGACGTTGTAACTGAAATCATCGGTCTCGCCGTAACTGGTGCCAGCCTTGCTGCCGCCGCCGGCCATCCACATGGTGAAGCAACGCGGATGGTGATCGCGGCCGGCTTCGGGGCTATCCCATTTGCCCTGACCAGCAACCCCGCGGCCGAATTCTCCGCCCCAGACGACCAAGGTGTCCTCAAGCAGGCCGCGGCGTTTGAGGTCCTTGATGAGCGCGGCGCTGGGCTGGTCGGTGTCGCGGCATCGCGCGGTACACCAGGAGGTGAGCCGGCTGTGGTGATCCCAGTCGGGATGGAAGAGCTGGACGAAGCGCACGCCGCGCTCGATGAGCCGACGCGCGAGAATACAGTTGGCGGCATAACTGCCGGGGCGACGTGAATCGGGCCCGTAGAGCTCGAAGACTTCGTCCTTCTCGTCGCGGAGGTCGGTGAGCTCGGGCACGCTGGCCTGCATCCGGTAGGCCATCTCATATTGCCTTATGCGCGTGGAGATCTCGGGGTCGCCGCTCCGTTCAAGGGCCTGCTGGTTCAGCGCGCCGAGTCCGTCTAGCATCTCGCGACGAAGCTCGCGCGGCAGGCCGTCGGGGTCGCGGAGGTAGAGGACGGGGTCCTTGGCGCTGCGCAGCTTGACGCCTTGGTAGCGCGACGGGAGGAAGCCGCTCCCCCAATAATGATCATACAACGGCTGGTCGCTCGGCCGCTGCATCTTGGAAAGCAGGACGAGGTAGTCGGGGAGGTTGCGGTTCTCGCTGCCGAGCCCGTAACTGGCCCAGGCGCCGAGGCTCGGGCGGCCGGGAATCTGATGCCCGGTCAGGAACTGCGTCATGGCGGGCGCATGGTTAATCTGGTCGGTATGCATCGAGCGTACGATGCAAAGATCGTCGGCGACGGTCTTGAGGTGCGGTAACCATTCGCCGATGCTCTGGCCGCTCTTCCCGCACCGTTCGAACTTGGTCGCGGCGGGTTTGATGAGCTGCTTCTGGCCCGAGGTCATGGTGGTCAGGCGCTGGCCGCGACGCACGGATTCAGGTAGCTCGGTCCCGGCGAGTTTCATGAGTCCGGGCTTCTCGTCGAAGAGCTCGATCTGCGAAGGGCCGCCGGACTGGGTCAGGAAGATGACGCGCTTGGCCTTGGCGGCGAAGTGGGGGAGGTTGGGTAAGCCGAGTTTACCAGCACCATCGGCGGCGAGGGCTCGGCCGACGAGCGTCGAGAGCCCCATGGCACCGAGCGAAAGGCCCGTGCACTGGCCGAGGAAGTAGCGCCGCGAAGGGTCGAGGGGGTCGGGGCTCATACGAGGCGATGGAGTTTGTAGGGGTAGACGTTGCCGCTGGCCCACTGGCAGACGTAGAGATCACTGCGCGTGTCGACGCACACGTCGTGGCAGTTGTTGAAGACGGGCTGGTCCTGCAGCATGAGCTGAAGGCGTCCGTCCACGTACTTGGGTTCCTGACCGCCAGGATTGGAGACGACGCGTTCATGCTCGTCGAGGATGGTGACGAAGCCGCGACCCTGCCACATGCGGGTGTCGTCGAGCTTGGCACCGAAACAGACGCCGGAGTAGAGGTGCTTGCCGGCGATCACGGGGCGGCTGACGTACGCTCCGTGCAGGTAGACGCCGCGCACGTGCTTTCCTTCGAGGGTGAACCAGTTGAATTCGTTGCGGACGCGTTCGGTGCAGACGAGCAAGGGCTCGGGGCCGCGGGTATCAATCGCGACACCGTGGGCCTGCATGAACTTGCCGGGATTCGTGGGCTGGGTGCTCTTGCCGCCGAACTTGCTCAGGTATTTTCCGCTCTTGTCGAAGCGCAGCACATATTGCGAACCGTAGCCATCAGCGACGTAGATATCGCCGTTGGGCGCGATGGCGGTCTCGGTCGGCGAGTAAGGTTCTTTGTCCGAGTAAGCCCCGCACTTCTGCGCATGGGGAAGTTCGAGCACGGCTTTACCGTCCAGAGTGGCCTTGATGACGCGCCCAGAGTTGTCGGTGAGGTAGAGGTATTCGGTGCCGTCGGCTTCGCGGTGCAAGGTCAGGCCGTGGCCCGCGCTCAGGCCGAGCGTCCACGCATCAAGCACCTTGCCGGCGACGTCGAAGACGAGGACGTTGTTCTGCTTAAGGTTGGTGATCAGGAAGAGTCGGCCATCCGCGGACTGGACCATCTCATGGCAATCCTTGACGGGGTGCTTGGCCTTGTCGGCCTGACACCAGAGCTTGTCCACGCGATAGCGGAACTCGCCATGGCCGACAATCGCGCCGTGGAGCGGAGGCGTGGCCCCGGCTTGGGCGAGCAGGCGAGGTGCGGCCAGGGCGGCGATGCTGCTGGCCAGAAAGGAACGACGGGAGAGAGAGGACATCGGGAAGAAAGATGGAGGATTAAAGATGAGGGATAGGAGGGCAGATGACCGAGGGCGGATGGGCGATGTAGGATGGATGATTATTGATCCGTACTTTAGTTTTGTTTGAGGATGCTTTCGTGTCCCCGTGTCAACGTGCCCACGTGCCCCCTCGTATTTCGTTCACTCATGCGTCATCGCCTCATCGAGGTTGAGGGTGAGGCTCGCGACGACGGTCCAGGCGGCGAGCTCGGGCAGGTCGGTGCCGGCGGTGGGCTGGCGTTGGCCGATGCGCAGGAACTTCTCGGCGTCCGCGGGTGTGGTCCGGTAGTGCAGGCGTGCCTGCTGCAACGTCTTGCGTAGCTGCTCGGCCTCACGCTTGCCGAGGTCGCGGGAAAGGATCTTGCGGGCGAGTCTCTGGAGTCGGGTGGCGTCGCTGCTTTCTTCCAAAATCTCAGCGGCGATGGCTTGCGAGGCTTCGAGGTAGGTGAGGTCGTTCTGCAAGGTTAGCGCCTGCAGCGGGGTGTTGGTGCGGCCGGTGCGTACTTCGCACGAGCGTCGCTGCGCGGAGTCGAAGAGGAACGTCGGGGCGATGGAGCGACGCCAGAAGGCGTAAAGGGTCCGGCGATACTGGGCCGCGCCTTCGCTGGGTTCATATTTGAAGCGACCCATGAAGAGTTCTTCCCACACGCCGTCGGGCTGATACGGGCGCACGGGCGGACCGCCGAGCGCGGGATTGAAGAGGCCGGCGGCGCGCAGCGCAGAGTCGCGGATCATCCAACTGGGCAGGCGGAAGCGGGCGCCGCGGGCGAGCAGGCGGTTTTCCGGATCCTTCGCCAGCAGGGCGGGCGTGACGGAGGAGTCCTGACGATAAGTCGCACTGAGGACGATGAGCTTGAGGGTGCGCTTGAGGTCCCAGTTATGTTCGACGAGGTCGACGGCGAGCCAGTCCAGTAGCTCAGGGTGGAGCGGACGCTCACCCTGTAGTCCGAAATCTTCGGTGGTTCGCACGAGGCCTTGACCGAAGAGCATTTGCCAGAGGTGGTTCACGGTCACGCGGGCGGTGAGGGGGTTATCCTTCGAGGTCAGCCAGTGGGCGAGTCCGAGGCGCGTGCGGGCTTCGCCTGCGGGCCAAGCGGCCAGCGCCTTGGGGACGTCGGGGCCAACCTTTTCGCCATGCTTGTCCCAGACGCCGCGGAGGTGGACGAAGGTGTCGCGCGGTTCCTTGCGTTCGGCGAGGACCATGACGTTAAGTTTGCCGGCGGCACCCTTGGTCTCGGCAAGCTGTCGCTGGGCGCGATCCATGGCCTGTCGGGGAATCTGGTAAGGGGCATAGTCCGCTAAGAATTCCCCCAGGAGACGTTCGCGGAGTTTCGCGCCGATCGGTTGGCCGGAGGGGAGGGCGGCGAGTTCTTCGCGTGGGCTGGCGCCGACCTTGTTCACGGCGTCGCCGGCCTCGGCGGCAATGGCGAGGCGGAAGCGGCCGATGTTGGCGTCGCCCAAGGTCGAACGCTGGCGCAATTCAATCATGAGTTCGTCGTCCACGCCGAGCACGAGCGGTTCGGCGAGCGCATAGACGGCGACGTGCGGCTTGGTCTGGTCGAAGCCGATGGTGGTCCAGCCGTTACGCGGGTCGTCATCGAGGGTGTCCTTTACGTCACCATAGCCGCCATGCTTCTTCTTGTCGGCCATGACGTCGGCGACGGCGTTTGCCATGAGGATATCTTTGATCTGATTATTGCCTCGCGTGCGCACCTGGAGTTTGAGGTCGGTGAGCTTGAATTCGCCGTCTTTCCCGCGGGAGAGCCCGCCTTTGGTGTGCGAGGGGTGTGGCAGGACTTCGATCCGCAGGCCAGTGATTCGCTCAAGTCGATCATGGCTGACGATGCGATATTCATCCTGGTTAGGGTGCGGTCCCGACGCTTGCACGGCACCATCGGCTTCCTGTTTCAAGACGGTGCCTTCGGCGGTTTCGAGGGAATCAGCCTTGAGCACCTTCCAAGTCTGCCAGTCTGGTTTCGTCACGCGGCGGCGTTCGTCGAGCCACAGCGTGAACGGCGCCTCGGCCGCTGCGCGCGCGGCGGCTTCGGCGGGCTTGGTGGCGTCGACGAGGTGTTGGGCTTCAGCGATCGCCCGGGCGGCATGCTTGGATTGGTAGGGGAGGAAGGGCTTGGCGGCGCCGCCGGCCTTGCCGTCCTCGTCGATGCTGTTGAAGAAGGCCGAGAGGGCGTAGTAGTCGGCCTGCGTGACGGGGTCGAACTTGTGGCTATGGCATTGAGCGCAGCCCAGTGTCATGCCTAGCCAGGTGGTGCCCATGGTGTTCACGCGATCGAGTACGTAGTCGACGCGCGACTCCTCGGGGTCACGGCCGCCTTCGCCATTGGTCATATGATTGCGTTGGAAGCAGGTCGCGAGCTTCTGTTCAGGCGTGGCGTTCGGGAGAAGGTCGCCGGCGAACTGCTCGAGGGTGAACTGGTCGTAAGGGGTATTGCGGTTGAATGATTCGACGACCCAATCGCGCCACGGCCAGTTGGTGCGCGTGGCGTCCGACTGGAATCCGTCGGTGTCCGCATAGCGTGCGGCATCCAGCCACCACATGGCCATGCGTTCGCCGTAGTGCGGCGACGCCAGCAAGCGATCGATGGCCTTCTCGTAAGCCTGCGGCGAGGTGTCCGCGAGGAAAGCCTGGGTCTCGGCTTCGGTGGGCGGCAGTCCGGTCAGGTCGAACGACAGTCGGCGCAGCAGGGTGTGCTTGGGCGCTTCCTTGGCCGCGGTGAGTCCTTCGGCCGCGAGCTTCTTGGCGACGAAGCCGTCGACGGGGTGACCTTGGATGCTGGCCTTCACGGGCAGTTCAAAGGACCAGTGCTTCCCCCAGACGGCGCCTTCGGCGATCCAGCGCTTGAGGGTGTCGGTCTGCGCGGCGCTGAGCCGCGCCTTGTGCGACTTGGGCGGAGGCATGAGCTCGTCCTCGTCGGGGGTGACGATGCGTTTGATGAGCTCGCTGACCTCGGGCTTGCCGGGGACGAACGCTTCCTTGGCCAAGGCGGCTTCCCGGACGTCGAGCCGCAGCTTGCCTTTACGGTGCGATTCATCCTGGCCGTGGCATCCGAAACAATTGTCGGAAAGGATGGGCAGTACGTCGCGGCTGAAGCTCACCGGCTCCGCCGCGAACGCGGGGAGGAGGGAAGCCATGACGGCGAGGAGCAGCGGGGCCGGCTGATTCATCTGGGGTGTATTCTACGCCGAACCCGGGAGTTTTAAATGGCAAGCCCCGACCGACAGGTTGTATTATCCTACCATGGCTCAGCCCCCCGTCGCCAACCGCTTCCCGGTCTCGCTTTACGCGACCCCGAATCCGTCCCACCAGGAGGTGTTCTATACCGTGCCCCGCGCGGGCCATCTCCTCGCCGGCACGGAGCATCACATCAAACGCGACCACTTCCCGGGGCATGAACTCATCCTTTGCCTGCGCGGCAAGGGATGGACCCGTATCGCCGGTCGCACGCATCAGGTCAGGCGCGGCGACTTGGTCTGGATCAATTGCCATCACCCGCATGAGCATGGCGCGGTGGCCGACGATCCGTGGGAGGTCTATTGGATTCGTGCCGAGGGGCCGCGTCTGGCCCAGCTGTCCGACTTACTCAGTGTCCGTGACGACCCAGTGATCGGCGGGATGGACCTGCGCAAGGCCATGCCGGTTTTCAAGGAGCTTTTCCGGCTCATCCCGCAGGACGCTCCGTCGTCCCCCGCGCTAATCCATGCCCAGGTGGCGGAGCTGGTTGCCCAAGCCTATTGCGCCCGGCAGCAGTCTGGCGAACTCGCCCCTAAGATCCCGCCGGCACTCGCCCGCTGTGTGGAACAGATGAAGCTCTTCTACTTCCAGAAACACACCGTGCCGTCGCTCGCGC
>SESF01006564.1_pt1 | contig 21851 bp, 14 predicted proteins | sample 3171521 | NCBI WGS metagenome assembly SESF01 (sample SAMN10866945, study PRJNA518727) | freshwater metagenome | biome: subpolar coniferous forest; feature: holomictic lake; material: water; isolation source: holomictic Lake 227, 6 m and 8 m depth | place: Canada: near Kenora, Ontario | collected...
AACCGTGAAGAACCATAAAAAGAGAAAAGGAAATGTGCTTGAATCCCGAGAATGCGCTAAGGTATACTCATGACTAAGGGAGAAAAACTATGGTTATGACATTACCCCTCGAAACGATGACAATCAGTGACAAACTCCAAATGATGGAAACCCTTTGGAACAATTTGATTCAAGTGTCCCAGGAAATGCCATCCCCTGCATGGCATCGTGACGTTTTGGCAGCCCGGATGGCACGGGTCAACAAAGGTGAATCGACCTATAGCGACTGGGTAGATGTAAAAGCTCGTATTCGCAAGACCACCTGACATGAAAATCAAAGTCCTTGACGAGGCCGAACAAGATCTGTTAGATGGCTTTCGGTTTTATGAGCTACAAGAACGTGAGTTGGGTGATTATTTTTTAGACACAATCTCTTCTGATATTGATTCTCTAATAATATATGCAGGAATCCATGCTAAGGATTATGGCCTATATAGACTCCTGTCCAAGCGATTCCCGTATGCCATTTATTACAGCATCCAAGCGGATGTTGTCTTTGTCAACGCCGTTTTGGATTGCCGTCGCAACCCCGACATTATTTCAAACCGATTGACACGGGATACTTAATGCTTAACGTTTAACGCTAAACGCTAAAATAATTATTTCATTCACTTAAGCGTTGGACGTTAAGCGTTAAATAAAATGTCACTCGTCAAAAGCAGCTTCGCCATGCCAAGCTTCGGCGGGCTTGACGATCAGTTGGCCGGCTTGGATACGTTGGCGGACAGCTTCGAAGAGGAGGATGGTTGTGGCGGCGGAGACGTTCAGGGAATCCGCCAGTCCGAACATCGGGATACGCACACGCAGATCCGCGGCAGTCATCCATTTTTCTGTAAGCCCGTATTGCTCCGTGCCAACAACAATAGCCACATTGCCCGTAAGCTTGACATCGGAATGGAGGTGTTCCGTATGCGGAGTCGTAGCGAGGATGCAAAAGCCGCGTCCGCGGAGGTAGTCAATTGCCTCATCACTCTCCGCTTCAACAACGGGAAGCGAGAAGATCGTACCTGTAGACGCCCGCACGACATTGGGATTGTGGACATCCGTGCAACGATCACAGACGATCACCGCATGGACACCCGCCGCGTCAGCCGAACGTAAAATCGTGCCCAGATTACCCGGTTTTTCGATCGACTCCGCCACGACGACCAGCGCATGCGCTGGAAGATTCAAGTCAGCCAGTTTGCGACTGCATTGCGGACCGACAATCAACAGCCCCTCCGGTCGTTCACGGTAGGCCATCTTCTCAAAGACTGCCTTGGAACAGGCATATAGCTCTGCCCCGCGTTCCTGGCATTGGCGGACAATCTCTGGCTCATTGAGGTTCTTGAGATAAAGTTCTTCGCAGAAGAAGAGCATCTCAGGCTGATACGCATTATCCAATGCGCGTTTGCATTCACGATAACCCTCAACCAGCATCTGCCCTGCTTCATCACGATGTGACCGCTGACGAAGCTTGACCACATGCTTCACCTTCGGATTTGCCAACGATGTGAGTGGTTGGATCATGTTATTCATCCCGGAGGGTTACAAAATATGGAAATAACGCAACTCCCTTTACCGTGCGGAAGCGCGACGTTGTTGCCGTGTCAGCGATAAATCAGGGGGTAAGACACCACCATCTGGATGCTGCTCATGTTCAACCTTACGGCGCATCATGAGCATCTGGACAATCGAAAGCACCTGGCTCACAGTCCAGTACAGTGACAATGCAGAGGGGAAACTGTAGAACATGAAGAGCATCATAATGGGCATCATCACCAGCATCATCTTCTGCTGCGCAGGATCACCCGCCGAAGGTGTCAGATACGTTTGTAACGCCATCGTAGCCGCCATCAGAACGGGCAGGATGTTGATTGCACCGATAAAAGGGATCATACCGAGGAAAAGGTTTTCAGGTTCACTTAAGTCAGCCATCCAGAGGAAGGGTGCATACCGCAACTCCACAGCACTGCGAAGCACTGTAAACAAGGCAATGAAGACCGGAATCTGAATCAACATCGGCAAGCAACTCGACAACGGATTAACCTTGTTCTCCTTGTAGCACGCCCAGGTCTCCTGCTGCACCTTCGTCGGATTGTCTTTGAACTTGGCTTGAATCTCTTTAAGCTTGGGCTGAAGCTCCTGCATCCGTTTCATGCTCAAGGTGCTCTTGTGCGTCAAGGGCCAAAAGATGATGCGCACGAGGAAGGTCAACAGAATAATCGCCACACCGTAATTGGGAATCAACGAATGGAAGAAATTGAGCGTGGGAAGCAACAGCTCGCAGAACCACCAGAAGAAGCCAAACTCCATCACTGACTCCATCTTGTTGCCCATGTTCCTCAACAACGACAGTTTCTTCGGTCCAATGAACAAGCTATAATGACGCGTCAGTGTTTCTCCCTTATCCAGTTCACGACCCGTAAAAACCATGCTCGCAGCGAGGGATGACAGCGCGTACGACTGCTGATTCATATCACGTACCGTCTTCAGCACAAAACCACTATTGGGTTCGCTGGAGGAAAGCGCACTGACAAAAAAACGAGACTTGATGGCGACCCATTTTTGCGACTCATTCACCGGTATCGTAACACGCTCTGGCATGCCCGCTGCAGACGAAGCACCGCCGCACCCACCCACACTCCCACCCACCAGATAGGTCTTTGTCAGTTTTTCCGAACCCCAGTACTTAACCTTTGCTTTGTCAACGGCTGGCAGGGAGTCGGCAGATAAAATATCGTTGGCGGATTTTCCTTTCGCCAACAAACCAATACTGATTTCATTCGTTCCAATGGCGATCTTTTCGCCACCCACATTTTTCACAGTGTCCGAGACGGCAATCTGATAATCTTTCAGCAATTCAATACGACGCGTGACCTCAAGATTCTGAGCCGTCACCGTAGTCAGCGTGACCACGCGACTCGCATCATCTTTCTTAATCTGATAAGCTGCATTCGGTGAAAGGCCAGGAAAGCCTGTGAGTACCAGCGCAGGTGCTTCTGCATAATCAAAGACAACCGCTGGGTTCGACTCGCTCAATTTTCCTGGCTTAACAGCAAACTGCTTCAATTGCACGTGCTTCAAAGACGCACCATGCGAGGAAATCGAAACACGAATCTCATTATCCGCTAACTCAACAACTTCTTCCGGCACAGTCGGGGTCACGGGCGCAGCAACGGCAGTCGATACGATTGGCGCCGCTACAGCAGGTGCCAAGGCAGGAACTCCGGCCGTCTGCACGACATTCGATACTGTCCATGCCTGCTGAGTGAGGGCAGCCTGTTCAGCCACACGTTTCGCTTGCTTCACCTGTTGCGTCTGACTGTAAAAAAGCCAGCCCACCAGCATCAACCCCAATATTCCAGCCAACAATTTCTCTTGTGTATTCATAAATCCTTTGCTCTGTAATTTCTGCACCTTACTTTTTTGATAGAGGCGGAACCGGATCATATCCGGACGGCCCAAATGGACGACATCTGCAGAGTCGGCAAACCGTCAGCCACATTCCCTTAAAAAATCCGTGTGTCCGCAAGGCATCAATGCAGTAAACCGAACAGGTCGGCTCAAAGCGGCAACAGGGCCCGATCACCGGCGAAATCAGCACTTTATAGGCGCGGACAAAAAAAATCAATATTCCGCAGACTATTGCACTAAAGAAAGAAAGCACAGCCTTCATTTTAGAGCCACTCACTGCACATCAGTCGTAAGCTGCCAGAGTTGCGCCCGTTTGGCAATGCGCTCAAAATCACGGATAACCTCTGCGCACTTTTTTCCCTGAATTCCCGAGCGAGCAATCAAAACAAGATGCACACCTGGAATCAGGCGCGCACACGTCAGCCTAAATGCTTCACGCATCAGCCGTTTCGCACGATTACGGTCTACCGCATCCCGAAACGTCCGTTTAGAAACAATAACGCCGACCTTTCGGTCGGCATCTACTGAAGCCGCTATCCAAACAGCCATCGTTTGTCCATACACGGAACGCTTTTGAGCAAACACAACTTTATACTGTGCAGCAACAAGGCGATTCAAACGAAGCGGCTTGGACACCGTTTCTATTGTCCGAGTCGCATCAACCATGACGCTCTCGGCCACGTTATTATACCTGTGTCAAACGCCGACGCCCTTTGCGCCGACGGGCGTTCAATACCTTGCGACCGCCTTTGGTCGCCATACGTGCGCGAAATCCGATCTTACGGACGCGCTTCAACTTCGAAGGATGCCATGTCATCTTCATACTGGAATGTTCCTACCTTTCTCGTCAAAAAATGAGCTTTATAAAATAGCATAACATGAGTCGATGGTCAACTCACCATTTGCAGTTCAATACACTTTTTTAAGTGCCAAAGCAGTAAACAGCGGTAAATGTGCGCACATAGAGCTTTCCATCGATAATAACGGGCGTTGCGCAAACCCCTACCGGTAGTTCGCTTGTCAGAATAGTGCCTTTTTCACGGCCCGCAGGGATGACATGTCCCTTACCCTTCCGGTCAAAGAGGTAAATCTTGCCATTGGCCAGTAATGGGGATGAATAAAACGGCGCATCGAAGTTGTGATCCCAAAGGATTTTTCCCGTCAACGCATCATATGCACGAAAAAGTCCGCTGTCACTGACCGCATACACAATGCCGTCATTGTAAAGGGGAGACGGCACGTATCCGGCCTTCACATCCGTCTTCCAGACCACATGTGAAGCAGTCACATCCCCTGTCCCATCCGCACGTATCGCCAGCATTTCGCGTTGCGGATAGCCACCCGTCGAGTAGATCATATCGCCATTCACGGCGGGTGTCGCAACGCAGAAGGTCGCTGGCCCATTGCATTCCCAGATCAAATCTCCTGTCTCCGCACTGTATCCACGCGTCGTTTCGCCGCCCACTTGAAGAATTTGGTCCTTACCCTTGATGGTCGCGATCATGGGGGTGCAATAACTCTGCTTCACCTTGCGGATCTCCCGGCGCCACAAAACATCGCCTGTCGCACGATTCAGAGCAAGCATCCAACAACCAGGTTGCCCCTCAATCGCCATAATCAGCGCGGATTTATAGAGGACGGGTGACGTTGAAATACCCCATGCGCAAAAATAGTTGGCAATCCATTTCTTCCAGACCACCTTTCCGTTCAGATCCGTGGCTGACATACCGAGCTTCGCGCCATCCTCATACGTGACGAAAAGGCGCTCACCATCGCAGGCAACCGTGGACGAGGCAAGATTGTTGTCCTTGTGAAGTTTTGACCCCGTACCCGAGTAGATCTCGACCTTCCAGACCTGCTGACCTGTTTTCTTATCCAGTGCAATCAGGAAAAGCTTTGTGGCACTGGGCGTCCCCTCCCCTGTGGTGAGATACACACGGTCTTTGAAAAAAATGGGGGTCGAATGACCAGCGCCTGAAATCGGCGTGCGCCACAGCAGATTTTTGGTCTCGCTCCATTCCGTCGGCGCATCCTTCTTTGTGCGAACGACATTGTCACGCAGTTGACCGCGCCACCACGGCCAATCTGTCTCGCTAAATTTCATTTCCGGCAACGCCTGTTGCCAGCCGGCCTTGGCTGCCACCAACGGAAAAACATCTTCCTGACTAAACCCCGCCAACGAACCGAGAACCATAACTCCCAAAGCAAGAAAAAACCGACGCATAGCGACCTCCCACTTATTAAACGATTAAAAGGCATAAGAATACCGAAAACCTTACGCCAACTCAAGCCAGCAGTAGATCGCCAAGCAACTTTGTCAGAAGGCGGTCAGAATGCGACCCCTTTGTCGCTCCTTATACCACTGTCGAAAAGTTTTTAGCCCCTACGAAGGTCACCCGACACACGGGCACGCGCCTGCCACGCCGTAGCCTTAGCGTAGGCGGGTCTGCGTGCCTAGGACGAGCAGACGCTCGTCCCTCCCTGTGTGTGGAATAGTCCTTTCAGCATAAATACTTTTTGGCAGTGGTATTATTCAATGTGCGCAAGCCGTTTTCCCGAATCCGATCGGCGGTACAGCGAGGTCGGAATCAGCATCTCGGTCGGCAGAGCCTCACCCTTAAAGTGACGTACCACCGCTCGCATCGTCTCCACGCCAATCTGATCGGGATACTGGATCGGGGTTGCGTACAGCTTGCCCATACGCACAGCCGCTTTGCCTTCGGGCGAGCCGTCGAAGCCGACCCATACCGTGCGGTCCGCCCGCCCCGCTTTCTCCAGCACGCCCCTCGCGCCAAGTGCCGAGGGGTCATTGACTGCAAAAATTCCGTCAAACTCCGCGTGTGCCAGCAGCAGCGTCTCGGCCGCCTGAATGCCTCCGTCATAAGCCGCACCGCCTGGGCGTTCGTCAACGATCTCGATGCGACCGGCCGTACGGTCGGCGTTGTACTTCGCGATGATTTCCTTGAAGCCTTTGACGCGCAGGACACAGGACTCGATGAGTTTATGGTCGATGATCGCCACACGCCCACCTTTCTCACCCAAGGCCTCGATCATGGCGTGCGCGGCCTGTTTGCCGCCGCCATAATTGTCCGTTCCCACATGTGTCACGATCTTCGCGTCTGGCGCGAGGCAGGCGATGTCTGCCGTGAACACCGGAATGCCCGCCACGTTCGCCTCACGGACCACCGGACCGATCGCCACGGAATCGCAGGGAGAAAGCACAATGGCGTTGACCTTCTCCGCGATCATTGAGCGCACTTGCGTGGATTGCTTGGCGACGTCGAAATCGCCGCTCAGAACACGGACCTCGTACCCGAGCCGCCGCCCCTCCTGGGTGATGCTCTCGCCAATCTGCCGGAAATGCGGATTGTTCAGAGTGAGCAGGGAGACCGCGACCACGCCGTGCGGAGTTGCAGACTTCTTCCAGCCTGTGCCCGTGCGTTCGCACCCACAGACCAAGATCACGGCAGCCAACACGCCTCGTAACAGTTTGTTCAACATCATAAGCGAGAGTATAGTTGTTTTGGGCTTTGTACTTCAAGGCGCAATTTCCTAAAACATCTGTCCATTCGTACATCGACAACCCACCGCAATCTCAAATGTTGTATTTTTAGCTATGCCGCATTGTGGAGCGTGATGATCACATAAACCGGATCAGGGTACCGGGGGCAGGCACAACATAACATAACCGTTGCTGTCAAGGAACATTTTACTTGCAATCCTTTAACATAAGATAATCGATACCGATCAGCGAGTTGCTGGAACCAGGATTCTTTCCATGATAGAATATTTTCAGGCGATGGATACCCGTGGCCAGAATCGCCGGCTTGAGCTTAAGAAGCATAGGCGGCTGAAGCTTTTGATCATATAAATCAACCACCTCACTCATAGGACCATCGTCGAGCTGAAAACTGAAGGTGCCATAATCCGCTGCCTTTGACAGGTAGAGATTCAACTCATAAGTCCCCGCTTTGGCCACAGGCACTTCCAAAACAAGCTGGTCGTTCTTCTCCACTCCACCCCACCAGACCATCTGGCTGTCGTCACTCCAATGGTCGCCAAACGGTGTCATGTTTTGTGGCTCAACGCGGCCCCGGCTTACGGATTGGACATTCAGGAGCTCGGCTTCGAGCAGACCAGAAACCTCCTCTGGCACCTCATAGAGACCGCTAAAGTGTTTGAGCAGTTTGGGTTTGTCACCCCGTATATACACGGGGATGTGCTCAATCGGGGCGTCGGCCATAATAACCTGTCCACCAGGAATCTTCTTCCCGGTCCAGGCATCTGTCCACTCGACTCCCGCCGGGAGGTAGACTTCACGGCTGCGCATCCCGAATTTGGTGATGGGGGCAACCAGAAGATCGAGTCCGAACAAATATTCATCTTCCACTGCCGCCGCCTTTGGGTCTTTCATGAAGTCGAAAAACAACGGGCGCATCGGAGGCAATCCTTTTGCCGAGGCGAGCTTCATCTGCTCCATCACATACGGGCGCAGGCGATCCCGGAGCAGCAGCGAAGCCCGGATATGGCCATAGGTCGTCTTGCCGCCGATGTTCCAGGGCTCGTTGTTGGGCCGAAAGGAATGGGTGCGGAAGACTGGCAAGAAGACCCCATATTGATACCACCGCGTCATCAATTCCTGAAAGTGAGGGCTTTTATTATCCCGACTTACAAAGCCTGTATCGCAACTCCACCAGGGAATGCCGCTCATCATCACGTTGAGGCCCACCTTCATGTAGATTTCCAGATCCTCAAAGGTGCATTGGATATCATGAGGCGCGGGGCAGGCTCCGTAGCGCTGGCTGCCGGCCCAGGCGTTGCGGCAGATGGTCACCACCTCTTTCTCGCCGGCGGCCAACATTCCTTCATAGATGTTTTTCTGATGGGCTATCGGGAACCACGCATGGCATTCCTTGGCCGGACCGATGTGAAAGATCACCTGGTCGTAATCCTTAACCTGATGAAACTCGTCGCACGGGTCGAGCCAAAAAGTCTTTATGCCGAGGTCAACATAGTTCGCCTTCCACTTGCTCCAGAGGAATTTGGCGGCTTCCGGGTTGGTCGGATCATATTGGTATAAGTGCGGGCCAAAATCATTCACCGTGTCCATCTTCCCGCCAATGGAACCGGTGAACAGTCCATGCTCTTTCATGTAAGCGAAGTTCACGCTCTTCTCGTCAACCAGAGTCCATGGCGAGATCATGATCCGGTAGCCCATCTCGTCCATTTCCTTGACCATGGCCTTGGGGTCGGGCCAACACTTGGGGTCGAGCCTCCAGTTGCCGAAGACGTCCCAGTGGCGGAAATCAATGACCAACACCGACAAGGGCAGGTTGCGTTTTTTGAACCCGCGGGCGACCGCGAGAAACTCAGACTGAGTTGAGTAGCGGAGCTTGCACTGCCAGAATCCGGAGGCCCAGTAAGGAAACTCCGGCGCGTGCCCGGTGGCATCCGTGTAATTCTCCATGATGTCGGCATAGGAATCGCCGGCGGTGATGAAATAGTCGAGTTGTTTGCAGCCATTGGAAATCCAGCGGGTTTTGTTATTTCCGAATTCAACCTTGCCCAGCGACGGATTGTTCCAGAGGAACCCGTAGCCTTCACTGGAAACAACAAAAGGCACGACGGCCTTCATGTGCCGCTGAAAGAGGTCGATCGTGCAGCCTTTCAGGTTCACCTTGTTTGGAGCGTTAACCGCATTCTCACCCATGCCGTAGAGGCGTTCTCCCTCACGCGCCGCAAACTGCAGTTCGGAAGAGAACAGACCGTCGCCCGCCGGCTTGAACGAGCGCGCGCCGGGATTGTTAGCGTCAGCCGCATTATCGCACTCGCCCAGGATCGGAATTTGTCTGCCATCGGCATGCCTGCAGAACTGCATATGGCCGCTCCGGGTGGAAGTGTCCTGAATGCGAACGGAGATCTTCCCGTTGCGGAGCGTCGCTTCCTTTGGGGAGATCTCTATCTTCCCTTTCTTCTCCAGTGGGATATCCAGAGCCCAGTCCGAGGTCTGTCCGCCGCCGTCGGGAGTGACCCGCACGCGGAGGCTGTCCCGTCCCCAAGCCTGGATGACGACCGTCTGCCCGCCATCCTTATAAACAAGTCCGTCCCCGTCCCTCTTGGCCCGGTCTGCAAGAGCGGGCGAAGCAGGCATATCGACACCAGCCATCACCATCGCCCCCATCAGGAGACGGGTGCCTAACCACAGCCTTGATCCGTTGTATAACACAGGAAGCATGTTTCTCATTGCAGACTCTCTTACTCTTGACGGGTTTGATTTCCAGCTCGATAACGTGACTTGCTGAACCGGCAGGTTCCCTCCCGACTAACGAGTGACACGCCGCCATTGCCCAGTTTGGGCAGGTAGTAGTTGATGACGAGAACGTCATCCACATACACATCCACCATTCCATTGACAACCAACAATCGCAAAGGGTGTGCCGTGGCGTGCTGGATCGGCCACAGTCGATTCTGAACCGCCTTGCCCGTGGCCGCCTCCACCAGCGAGACCTGTCCTGCCGTATCGAGCAGGACCTGGTAATTGCCAAAAGCGATGCCGGCTGCTTTCGCGTCTTTCAACTCAACCGTCACGGTCGCCATAAAGACCGCATCACGGGTGGGGCGCCCATCGTGCGGAAGGTCGGTGACTGGTCCGAAAGCCGCGTCTATGCCCGGCCAGTACACCGGATTCAAGCCGCCTTCGTGGCGGGGTGCGAGCTTTAGCGGCCAGGAAAGTCGGCCAAGAAAGTCCCAGTTCCCACCCCCCTTGCTTGCCTCACTTCGTGAAAACAACAACAGCCGCTCGCCCTTGAACAGCACTGACCGCGCACTGTAGCCCTGCCAGGGATCAGAGCGGGAGCCAAGCAGGAAGTTATCGCGGACCTCCTTAAACGAACCGACAGGCGAGTCCGCCTGCCCCACAATCGTGGCCAGTGCGATGTTAGGATCCTTCCAGGTTCCCGCGGTCAGACCGTATGGCTTGCCCGTCAACGCGGTCGTGTACCATTTCCCGTCGAGCGGGAAGACGTCCGCGACTTCGAAAAAGCCATAGCGTCCCAGCGGCTGGAACACCGGTTCGCCGACTTCCCAATGGTAGAGGTCCTGCGAGCGGCACAGCACGTAGGCACAACCGTCTTTGTTGCGCATCACCACGTAGCCGATCCACGCTTGTGGGTTGCCCGGGGCTTTCATCACGACGATGTCGCGACAGTCGCGGAGCATGTACTTCTGTCCGTCGGGCTTGATGATGGGATTATGTTCGTACTTCTGGAAGTGGATGCCGTCGGTGGACGTTGCCAGGCAGATGGTCTGTGCATCCGGCCCGTTACCGCAGTAAAAGAGATAGATCGTGCCCGCGTGTTCGACCGCGCAGCCCGTAAAAAGGGCCCCTTGATCATACGATCCCTGAGGGCCCTTCCGCAGCGCCGTAGGCAGTTCCTGCCAGTGGATCAGATCCGTGCTCACGGCGTGGCCGATCGTTTCGTTATCCGCATCCGGACGCTGGCTGCCGGGGCGCTTCACCTGCAGGTGAAACATGTGCACGGAATCGCCGATGGGCACATACCACGTGTCCCAGTGAAACATGCCCTCGGCATGGTAGTGTCTGGGTGGCCCGGCCACTGCGGAACCTGCCAAAAGTGCCGTCATTGTTAAAAACTTAGCTATTGTTCTCATTGAATGCCCCCTTTTTTGTTATTAATTGATCCCCAATTTTTCCTGAATCTTCTCCAGCGAGACGCCCTTGGTCTCCGGCATGACCAGCAACACCCAGACAAGCTGCCCGACCATGCACAAGGCGTAGAACGCGAAGGCCGTCCAGCCGGCGACAGCGGCAATCATCGGGAAGGTCCACGAGATCGCCGCGTTCATGGCCCAGTGCGTGAAACTGCCCAGCGCCTGACCGCGCGCCCGGACGCGGTTCGGGAAGATCTCGCTGATGAAGACCCAAATGACCGCGCCCTGCCCGAAGCCGTGCGCCGCGATGAAGACCAGCAGGCTGACCAGCAGCAACGGACCTTCGACCTTCGCGTAGAATGCGTAGGCCGCGCCAACCAGGCCGATGATGTAGCCGATCGATCCGACAATCATGAGTTTGCGCCGTCCGAAGTGATCGATGATGACCATCGCCACCGTTGTGAAGACCAACATGGTGAAACCCACGATGACGGATTGCAGCAGGGCCGATTCCACGCCGGCACCGGCCATCTTGAAGATCGACGGCGTATAGTAGAGCACCGCGTTGATGCCAGAGAGTTGATTGAAGGCACCCATCGCCACGGCCAGCATGATGGGCTTGAGGTAGCGTCGGCAATAGAACGGCTCGCGCAGGCTGTGGTGCGCAAGATCCATGGAGTGCTGGATATCGCGGATTTCCTCTTCGACGTTGCCGGTGTCCGACCCACAGCGCAGCAGCACGGCGCGGGCCGCGTCCACGCAGCCGCGAGCGACCAGCCAGCGCGGGCTTTGCGGCGTGAGGAAGATCAGCAGAAAGAACGCCGCCGATGGGGCAGCCATGATCCCGAACATCCAGCGCCACTCGTTCGCGCCGAGGTGCATGCCGCCTATCAGATAGTTAGACAGATAGGCCAGGAGGATACCGAGCACGACATTGAACTGGGTGATCGCCACCATGCGCCCGCGATAATGCGCCGGCGAGATCTCCGCGATGTAAAGAGGCGAGACCACCGACGCCCCGCCCACCGCCAGTCCGCCCAGGAAACGGAAGGCCAGAAACGACCACCAGTCCCACGAGAACGCGCAGCCGAGCGAGGAGACGACATAGATCAGGCCCAGAATCGCCAGAGCGCCGCGCCGTCCGAGGGCGTCCGCGGGCCGCCCAGCCCCGATCGAGCCGAGGATGGTACCGATGAGCGCGCTGGCCACTGTGAAGCCCAGCAGACCGTCGCTAAGCGCGAACTTCGCACGCAACGCATCGACGGTGCCGGAGATAACAGCGGTGTCAAAGCCGAACAACAAGCCTCCCAAGGCCGCGACGAGCGTACAGCCGAGCAGGTAGAGGTTGAAGGGCGGTTTGGGCGCATCGGAAAGAAACGCCCGTGAGTCAGTGTGTGTATTCATACGTTTAGAAAGTATTGCAGATTTCCGAAAGAATGTCTGTCCCCATTAAGGGGGACAAAAAGGATCTGGCAGGCCGAAGCCACCCCGGATGCGCCGACGATCATCAACAGCATGACGCGAAGCAAATACGCTTATTTCTTATTTCTCAACTTTAGCGTTGAGCGTTAAGCGTTAAACGTTCCACGTCTCAAACTTTTACCTGTCCGCCATAGCCTTGGCGTGGACGCCTCTGTGAGAAATATGTACGGCTAGCACGGCAAGCCCGAACGGCGCGGATAGCGTGATAAAAATCCCGCATGGCAAAGGGGTCGTAGCGTTCCGTGAGTGGGTGAGCTTACTTCGGCACCCAGTCCCTTCGTCAATCCTTCCAAATTTCCAGTTGCGGTTTGCGCTTTCCCCTCTCTTTTGTTAATCTTTTAATATTCATCAAAACAGGAGTGCTGTCATGTCTAAATTTTTTAATATCGCCGGTCCCTGCATCCCAGAGGAGCATTATCTGGTGCCTGTGTTGGAACGGTTGCCGCAACTCTCCGGACTGATCGCTACGAAGCAGTTCTTCGTGATCCATGCCGCGCGTCAGTCGGGCAAGACCACGCTGCTCAAAGCACTGGCGCGGGATCTGAACGCCAAGGCTACGCATGTCGCGTTGTATTGTTCGCTGGAGACTGTGCAGGGCATCGCCAATGCAGAACAAGGTGTTCCGGCCATCGCACGCGCTATTCTCTCAAGTTGCGAAATTCATGCCTTGCTGCGGACAGTCCCTATACCTATCGTAGACATGACTGACTTTACAAATGCTGTTAAACGTTTGTTGTTTACGCTCGCGCAAGCTGCAGGCAAGCCGCTGGTCGTGCTGTTCGATGAGGCGGACTGCCTCTCCGGTCAGACCCTGATCTCTTTTCTGCGTCAACTCCGCGACGGCTACGTCAACCGCGACATGGCGCCTTTCCCGGTCTCCGTCTCCCTGGTCGGCATGCGCAACATCCGCGACTACAAGGCCAAAGTCCGTCCGGACAGCGAGACGCTCGGGTCAGCGAGTCCTTTCAACATCGTGACGGAGGCGCTGACGCTGACGAACTTCACGCGACCGGAGATCGCCGCGTTATACCAGCAGCACACAACCGAGACCGGACAGGTCTTCGAGGAGGAGGCCTTTGACCGCGTACTTCACTGGACTTGCGGCCAACCGTGGCTCGTGAATGCGCTGGCGCGTGAATGCGTGGAGAAGATTCTGAAAAGCGACTTCACGCAACCGGTCACAGGGGCGTTGATCGATCAGGCTGCCGAAGTCATTCTGCGCCGCCGTGACACGCATATCGACAGCCTGCTCGAGCGCCTCAAGGAGCCGCGTGTGCGGAAGATTGTGGAACCCGTGATCCTCGGGTCAGCAGAGGGGATCGAGCGGCTTTCCGACGACTGCCAGTATGTTTTCGATATGGGCATCCTGAAACAGGAGCAGGGTGTCATTCTGCCGGCCAACCCGATCTACGCCGAAGTGATCATGCGTACGCTGTCGTACGATTCCCAGGAGAACATGAAGCTGACGATTCCGCAGGCCCCCTGGATCAACGGCGACCGCCTTGATATGACTGGAATGCTGAAGGCCTTTCAGGGCTTCTGGCGCGAGAACAGTGAAATCTGGCAAGAGCGCTACGAATATCGCGAAGCTGCCCCGCACATCATCCTGCAAGCCTTCCTCCAGCGCGTGATCAACGGCGGCGGACAGATCGTGCGCGAGTATGCGCTCGGACGTCAGCGCATCGATCTGCTGGTCTGCTGGCAGGGCAACCGCTACGCGCTCGAACTCAAGATGAAGAACCAATACCGTCCAGAAGCCGCGCACGCCCAACTCTTCGGCTATCTTGACCGCATGGGACTGACGGAAGGATGGCTGGCGGTCTTTGACCGCGACCCGGCCGTAAGCTGGGAAACGAAGTTGACCTGGCAGACGCTGGTGTCCGAAGGCAAGACCGTGCACGTTGTGGGACTGTAGAAGAGACCCGGAGCAACTACCCGTCTCACACTTCATGAAGTGTGAGACTACTTCACTACGCGCAACAAGGCCTCTAAATAATAGTAGTCTGCGTAGTTGAGCGGAACATCGATTTCGTGGTCAACTTCTTGTCTGTCCCTGTCATCCCGAAGAGCGTGAAGGCGCACGGATCGCTGGAGGCGTTGTTGGCCAGCATCTGCAGGCGCGGGTTCACCTGAAAGATATTGAGCCAGTCGCGCCGGAAGCCGTCGTAGAGCGGGTTGTCCTCGATGCCCGGCAGCTTCGGATAGATGGACACCACTTCCAGCCGATACTCCACGCGCGGCGTCGCCGCCGTAGCCGGCGGGAACCCGATCCGGACGCAGGCCGGCTTGATGAAGCGGCGCGCGTCGTAATCCAGCTTTTGCCCGCCCGCGTTGCACGTGATGCGGAGCGTCCCCATGTCCGGCAAATGCAGTACGCACGGCAGCCCCATCTGGCGCTCGCCCGGCTTCATCAAGCCGAGCAACGTGGCGTGGTTGGCCTTCTGGTCAAAGGTCAGCGCAAAGGGCGGAACCGCCAGCCCCTCCGCCGCTTCCGACCGCAGCAGCAGGGCGTCGCCGTCGAACTCGGCCGTCCAGACCGTCTTGCCGTTGAGCCTGTAGCTCCGGCCGCTGAGTTCCAGACCTGCGGCCCGGTTGATCTCGGCCAGCACGGGATTGTGCTCCAGCCGGCCGTTGCCCAGCGAGTCCACCGAAAAGCGGGAAAACGCGAGGCTGGTCGGCGACAGCCCGACCGCAAGTTTCTTCGAAACCCCCTCGGCGCCCGCGGCCCCCGCCGCCAACGCCGCCAAAACCATCATCCCCCCCAGTCCCGTGAACGAACGATTCATCTTCTCAGCCCTCCTTAAAATGCCTGTAATTTACCAGCAGAGCGCCGCGCCGTCATGTCGTAATTATTACTACTTGCCGACAACTTCAGGTTGGAATCAGGATTACGCTTAAGATTACGATTGGGATTATGAGGGGAACAGCACCCTTCTCGTCCATAACTTCAACTTCTTTAACCGCGAATTTCGCTAATTTTGCGGAGATAACAAGCGTGGCGACGAAGACATTCGACGATATTCCTTTGCGGCCTTCGCGGCCTTCGCGCGAGAGCACGTCCCCCCTCCGGCCACCAACCGATTTCGTCTGCCTTGAGGGCCGTTCTTGAACCTGGGGGGCCGTCGCATTATACTAAGGGCATGGACAAGAAAGAGCTGGTGTCGTATCTCGAGGGGATAGATCAGGCGGTGCAACGCCTTCCCTCCCCTTTTGACCAGGATCCGCTGATCCGCGACAACCTGAACAATCTCAAGGCCGACATGGCCTTGTGGAGGCTGGGGTAATATGTTCACTCGTGCGAAACTGCAGTCGTGTTACGAACTGGCTTTTTATCCTCCCCGCCTGAACGGGGTGTCGCGACGTTTGCAGGCGGGCGACATCCCCGACGCAGACGGACTGGGCGAACTGCTCGATGCGGCTCTGCTGCTCCACCAAGCCTTGCCCAGCGAAGGGTACGCCTCACAGCGCGCGCTGACGAGGCTGGCCCTTTATCAGGCAAAGGCACGCGCCTTCGGCACCGTCCGCTTTCTCGAGAACCTCAGTTCCATAAGACCTGTCCCGCTGTCGCGACGATCAACGAAAATGCGCAGTTAAATATCCTCGCCACGCTTCACCTCAAATGGAACCGTTGTGGAACCCAACTTGAAGCTCCCGGCACTCGGCTCAACCACAAGATCGAGACCCTCGCCATTCTCCTTGTCGCACAACAGCCTGCCCCCATACCGTTTGGCATCGCCCGGCTTGATCGTCGCCATGATATCGATGGCGGCACCATTGCTTGACAACCATTGTGTCGTGACTAGGTGCAACTCCTCCGCTACCTCAATACCACGTTGATTGATTCTCCGGCGTTTATTACAACATCCCTCGAGAGAGTAATCATCGCCCTGCCGTTCGTAATCTCCAGTTTACAGTGAACCGACTTTCTGTTCACAGAAACCCTTGCCTTGCGGGGCCGCTGATCATTTACCATCGCCAGCGCGATGGTTTTCACTCGCAATGTGCCGCACCTCAGAGTTGTCTGGCTTCTGAATTCTGAATCCACGATGTTCTGTTCGTATGTTCCCCAGCCTTCAGCACTCGTAAACGCCGCCTTGAAGTTTTCCGGCGTTAATCGGGGTGCGAAGCCGATATGGCCTTTCGGGCCGTGATACTCAAACCCGCAGGCGGCGATAAAAACGCCGTAACTCGCCATCGAGCGCGCGTAGTGATCGCCGCATTCGATTTCATTGTAAGGATTGCGGCGTGACGCATGGTAACGGTCATGCACGGCACGTATGATTGCGAGTCCTTCCTTCGCCATACCTTCCCAAAGCATGTGTCCGGCAACCTGATGCTCAAAACCGTTCATGCACTCGTTGAAGTAACCGAAAGGAACAGGTTTAGTTTTGGCGCCGCCGTTAGCGGAACTTTCGTCTGCACGCGGGAACGTACACATCAGCAGCCCTGCCTCGCCGGCCATCGCATACCAGCGCCCGGACTTGTGGACCTCGCGGTACGGGCCGACATCCGGCGTGAAGTTGTACTTCCACAGCGACCGCAGCGCCGACCTCGTTTCTTTCACCGGGAACACGCGCGGCAATCCGACCTGCCAGGCCCAACCTTGTCCCATCACCTGATCAATCTCGCAGCCGCGGCCGGAATTGATCGCACTTGCGTATTTCGGATCCGGTTTGTTGATGAAGTATTCGCCGTCGAACAACTGCGAGACGATATTCTTCTGGCCGCAGACCGCGATGTCCCGGCACTGCTTCGCAAACGCCGCATCGCCCATCTCGTCCGCCATCGCCGCTGCCGCTTCCAAGGCTGCGAGATAAAGTCCGCTCAGCCACGTCACAGGTCCATGCCAATCGGAGTCAAGCGTGTTGTGCTGGGCGCTGACGATAAGGCCGTCGCCGTCGCCGTCCTTTTTTATCAGCCACTCCGTCGCACGCTTCACGCCGGGCCAGATACGCTTCAAGAACGCATCGTCTGCCGACATCTGGTGTTCGCGCAAGGCCCGCAAGATCGAACCGGCCTGCCCGTCAACCGCCGGACCGCCATTGTTCTCGCCCCGGAAATAAATCGCGCCGTCGGGCTGCAATGCGAGGCCGAAGTCCGTTTTCTCTCGGAGAATCCGCTCCAGTTCCGGAAATTGCCGCCCCATGGCGTGCGCGTAATGCCAGACGTGCGTACATGTGCCGGAACAGCAACCGACACCTTCCCACGCCCAAAACCGGCCCGTCGCGAACCTGTGGCACGTCGAAGAGGCAAGAATGGAGGAGTTCAGGTGCGTCCGGTCCAAGAACCAGTACGGCAGCGTCGAGTCGTACCACGTATCGCGCCAGAGCCGCGTCTGCGACGCGAGCCGGTCGAAGTGCGCGGCGCAATAACGGGCCACGGCGGCCGCGTCCGGAAACCGTGTGGCGTAGTACCGGCCGCGTTCCTTGAGGGCTTGCAGCGGCTTCACGTCCCACGAAAGAACGCCTGTCGGCACAAGATTCGGAAAATGCCACGTCAGCACAAACGTCACCAACGCTGATTCGCCAGCCGCCAGTTTTAGTTTGCGACCGATCATGCCTTCATTCGCCACTTCCGCCGCCGCGCCGAGCAACGCCAACCCCATCGTGCCGTTATCCGGCAGCTTCTCGAATGGTCCCGATGTCACATCGTGGTCGGTGAATGTGATCACGATGTCCGGTTGCGTGGACGTCTCTGACACTTTGGGTTTCTCCGCCGAATGTCCAAGGAAAGTGAAATTTGTTCCTGCAATGATCCTGCTGCGTCGCTCGCAGGTAACGGAACGGGCGACGGCGTTTTCGAGTGAACCCGTCAACGTCGCTTCAAATGGTGCGCTCGTTGTGTTCTTCACGGCAAACTGCATCACCGTGGCCGGCAGGCTGGAGTCATCGGTGTTGAGCGGAATGAATGGCGAAAATGCTTCGAGCGTAACGGCCACGTCCTCAGCCCGGTATTCGACGCGCCCGATGGGATATTCGCCTCGAAAACTGATGTCGGTAAATCCGTCTTTGTCGAACGTTCTCGTCTTGCCGCCGATGGTCAGCGAGAATTTTTGTTCGAGCGTCGAAGAGGGGCGCAACGGCTTGGCGTAATGGTCGGAGCCGGTGGCGAGCGGCTGGTTGAAGATGTCCCAGTGCCAGAGTTTACCGTCGCCGCCGAGATAAAGTTGTCCCGCGCAAATGCCGCCGACCGGCATCCCGATGAATCTGAGTTCTTTGCCGCGCAAAACTTCCGGAGCGCCGCGGGCGAAGAGTGATTTCACCCAGTCGGAATCTAGTTTCTTGTCGGCCGGCACGAGCTTCTCAAACTCGCCCTGCTCAAAAGGTCCCGCCATCACTGGCAGGCGCGAAACCAGTAGCGAAGCCGCCCCCAACCCAGTTTTCTGCAGAAAACCCCGTCGTCCCATGCCTCCGCCGCAGCAGCCCGTACCCGAACAATCACTTTGTTTTGTCAGATCCGACATATTCTCCTCCGTTCATGTTTTTCACAACTGCACTTTCCGCCACCACGGCGGAATCCTTTAAAGAGTCGTTGTTGGATGTCCGTCAGCGGATTCACGGTTCGAAAGTAACGCACCAGGAAACATCGGCATTCTGTGCCGCATGGATCTTAACCCTGACACGCATCGTATCCCCTGACACCCTTTCCACTCCAGCCTTTGCCCCGTTGCTGCAACTCTGGTTCAATTCCATCACCGGATAAGTCCGGCGTCGTAAACTTTCTTCTTGGCGTGGATCGCCTCGTAAATCCGGCGTTCCTCGGCTAAGCGACACTGATATCGTTTCTCGCGCTCTTGGTCTTTTTCGCATGCCACAAATCCGTCCATATCCGCACGCGGTATACGTGCAAGCTGTTCCGCACCGCCTCGGATGACAGCAACCGCCTCGGCGAACACCGTCGCGTTCGTACGAATTGGATCGAGAATGCGACTCACTTCGGGTCGCGCGAAACTGACCCACGCGCGCGGCTTCTTTTGAAATCCATAGTCCGGCGTTATGCCTGTCGCCTTTGACAACTTTTTCATTTCGTTCATCGTCAACGGTGAGCGCCCCGCTTTGTTGGTGGGATATGCGCACTCGTAATACGGATAGTAAGGTCCGTTGATGTCCACCCACGTGATCAGCCGGTCTTTTTCTTCCGTTGACAGTTTGACGTCCGAGTGCCCTTCCCTTATTTTTTTGATGAGCTTAGAGGGATGACTGCCCCACGAAAAAGCCTGCTGAATTTCGGCCGGTCCCGCACCGACGCACGTGATAGCGCCTTGCGACCACAAATCCACATACGACGTGCAGAACACTAAATCGCGATCACCTGACAGGTTAAGCTTTTCGCCGGCCTTTTTGCCGTAGTCGTGACAGCGTACGCAGTAGCGGTCGAAAACGGGTTGCACTTCTTTCTGGAACGAGAACAGCCGCGCGGGACCATGCCAGCCGTTCATCTTGTCCGGTTCGCGAAGCATGGCCTTGGGTTTGGCTGTCGCACTGGGAATATCGCCGACACGGTTTTCGTGACACCCTACACACCCGTAAGTCTCGCCGGGCTGGACGTATGCGCCGGAGCGCATCGATTGCACCATCATGCCGTTTTCGTCGAGCGCCTGAAAGAAGACATACGTGTTGCCGGGAACCTCAAAATAGGCGCTGCCGTCGCTTTCAACCGGCACAGTGCCGAGAATGCGCTTGTTCTCAAAATTGTGCCAGTTCATAGCTGGTCCCTGATCACCCTGACCGCCCCAGCCCTGTTGAGACCAGTTCCGCTTTTCCGGCGACTCTACGATACGCAACGACTTGATGGAACCGGGTTTGACACCCGCCATGTGCGTCCCAATATAAACGTTCTGAAGATAGAAGTAGCCGGGAGCGCGGATTCCCTCAAAATTACGCCGCTGGGGTTGAATGGGCGGCACCGCACGCGGCCGGATCGGCTGGGGATCAAAACAGCCTGGGGCTTCTGCATGGACCAAAACCTCGTTACCGTGCAGATCGAGGTAATAGATGCCCACGGCGTAAGCCTCAGTCTGATGCGCACACAGAAAATGGCCATCATCCAACGGATAAGGATCCTCATATTTCCGGCGGATGCCGCTCGCGGAATCGTAATCCTGCCCCGCCGTGTGAATCCGATTCGTGAAATCCGCAGGCCATGTCCGCAGCACAGGCTCTGGCCCGTCGACGCCCTTCGCACGGTCGATCAGCCCCAACGCGCCCCATGGGCGGTCATGACACGATGCGAGCACTGCAATCACCTGGTTGTTCCGCGACAGCGCGTGTGCATCGATCTTGGCTCCCGGGCTCGTCGTATTGTTGCCCCAATAGATCGCGTGGCCCGTGCCGTCCGCGTTGCACACCCACAGTCCCTGAGCATCGCCGACATTGCGGTCTACGTATTCCCAGCGGTCGTACAGAATACGCCCGTCCGGCATCACCGAGGCGTGTCCTTCAAACAGCGTCGACTTTCCGATCTGATGAATGTTCGCACCGTCCGCCTCCATGCGATAAAGGTTGCACATAATGTGGCGGTTGCACATGCAGTACTTCGGGTCACGCGTCGCCGAAAAAATGATGTCGCCGTCGGGCAACCAAGTCGGATCGATATCGGTCACGCCGGGCATCGCCGTAAGCTGCTTCAACCCCGTCCCGTCCACATTCATACGATAGATGTGGTAATCGTCGTCGAAACCTTTGCGCATCGAAAACAGAATGCGTTTGCCGTCAAAACTCACTTCAGGATCGCGCACGGTTGCGCCTTCGCCCGGGTTCAACAGCACCCGCGTTTTTCCCGTCTTGGGGTCCAACACTTTCAATTGACCCCATAAGCCGGGATAGCGCTGCTCGTTGATCTCGCCCCGCTGGAACATGGTTTCCGTGTTGTGATGGTCGTTCGGATATTGCGGGCGTTCCACAAACAGGATGGGAGCCGCGTTCACCAGAGGATTTCGCTTAACCAACGCTTCCTGCGCCAAAGCCTTTAGCGGCTCGGGATCATCCTGCCATCCAGAAAGCGCGTTGAGTTTGCTTTCCAGCTCACGTGCCGGATAGTCCGCACCGAATCGACTACCCAGCTCTCTAATGGCGGAGCGAAGCGTGTCTGGCGTGACAGTTTGGTTGTCGCGCATCACCGCTTCCCGGCGGCTGGCGAACCAGGCCTGTGTCGCCTCGGCGTCAATTGTCCCCTGGCAAACCAAGTCGTCCAGTTCTACAACTCCGCCGTTCCACCAGTCGGTCCCGTCGGTGATGCGGAAGACGATTTTTTTACCGACCAGT
>SESF01007318.1_pt1 | contig 21850 bp, 16 predicted proteins | sample 3171521 | NCBI WGS metagenome assembly SESF01 (sample SAMN10866945, study PRJNA518727) | freshwater metagenome | biome: subpolar coniferous forest; feature: holomictic lake; material: water; isolation source: holomictic Lake 227, 6 m and 8 m depth | place: Canada: near Kenora, Ontario | collected...
GAGGGCAGGGCGTGCTTTCCGATCCCGTAATGATGCCAGAGGCCTGCCTGTGCTCCCCAGCAGACGTGGAGTGTCGACCAGACGTGGTCCTTCGACCAGTCCATGAGACGGGTAAGCTCGGGCCAGTAGTCGACCTCCTCGAAGGGCAGGGATTCCACTGGAGCACCGGTGATGACCAGTCCGTCAAAGCGCTCGTGGAGCACCTCGTCGAGGGACTCGTAGAAGGCTTCCAGATGTTCCACCGAGGTGTTCTGGGACTCGTGGCTGCCCATGCGGATCAGGGTCACGTCGATCTGGATCGGTGTGTTGCCCAGGAGCCTGAGGAGTTGCGTCTCGGTGACGATCTTTGTGGGCATGAGGTTGAGCACTGCGATGCGGAGCGGTCTGATATCCTGGTGGACTGCGCGCTCGGGCGTCATGGTGAAGATGTTTTCCTGGGCGAGGATCTTCCGGGCGGGCAGGTCATCGGGGATGTTCACGGGCATGAGTCGCTCCTTGTTCGCAGGGTACGGCGCCGCGCCTGGCGGACCGTAGCTTCTGCGGCTACATCATTTCAGCGGAGCCGCCAGCGACGCAAGTCCCTCCGGAGGAGGAGCTGTCAAGGCGCGGCTGGCGATGAGGGCATGAAGCCGCTCGGTGATGTCGCCTACCCGCGCTGTGGTCTCGGAGGTATGGGCGGCCGCATCGACGAATTTGTTGATCCCCGCCGATATCTCGCGAAGGGTCTGGACTATCTGCTCGAAGGCCTCTGCTTCCTCGCGAAGGGACAGGTCGATATCGGCAGTAGCCTCGGCCGATGACTCAGCCGCCCTGGCGATGCCGGCAAAGGAATCTCCCATGCGCGAGGCGATGTCCCAGCTCTTTTCGAGCGATACATAGCCATCCCGCGCCACCTTCACCACGTTGTCCGACATTGAAATGAGCGAGCTTACCTTCAGGCGTATGTTCTTGACGCTCGACATCGTCGAGTCCGACAGGCGTTTGACTTCCTCGGCGACGATGCCGAAGTTCCTTCCAGCCTCGCCGGCGGCGACCGCCTCGAGTGAGGCATTGAAGGCAATTATGCGGATCTGCGAGGCGATGCCCTCTATGAGCTTGACGATGTCCTTTATCGAGCCGAGCTGTTCGTTGAAATCCGCGATAAGGGAGATGGATTCCGATATCTTCGCGATTACGGCCTCGAGCTTCTCGAGGGCCTCGGCTGCTCCGGTGGCGCCTTCGCCTGCCCGGAGGGCCGTGGCACTGGAGTCCTTGTGCACGAGCGAGGAGCGTTCCGAGATGCGGGCCAACAGGGTCTTGGCCTCCTCCATCGTTGCGACTATCTCCCGGACGGCCACGGCTTGCTGGCTCCCCGTGCTGCTGATTGCCTTGGTTGAAACGGAAAGTTCCTCGGAGGAGAGGGCGAGGGACTCCGAGTCGCCGGAAAGCTGGGCAAAAACGCGACCGAGGGTGGCGTTTTTCTCGCCCAGGTCGGCAGCCTGCCGGAGCTCCAGGCGCGCTGAAAGCTCCTGCCTCCAGGCGAGCTCGAGGAATATGCAAAGGACAAGCCACACGTAGCCATAGGACAGGGTCCAGGCATAGGGCATGACTGCCCTCGTTTCGAAGCCCATGTCGTACAGGCTCGCGAGGACCACGCCCGCGAAACCGGCGCCGAGGATCGCGAAGGGGGCGATTCCGCGCTTCAGGATCGCCAGCACTATGAGGACCAGGCAGAACAGCAGGTTGGGCGTGATGACCAAATTGATGAGGACATGGAAGGCTTCATTGGTGGCGTAGAAGCCCCGTTGCAGGAATATCCACGCGGTTCCCGCGGTTGCGGCGCAGAGGGCAAGGGCCTTGACCCAGCGCCTGTCCGAAAGGATGGCGGTGGCTTCCATGACATAGAAGGACAGCATTGTGACTGAAGCCAGGAATCCGAGCCTGCTGGCCTTGGTGAGGATCGTGTCGGAGGAAGCGAGGTGGTTGAATACGATGTTGACGGAGGACAGGGAGAAAAATCCGCAGAACAGGGCAAACCAGAGGAAGCGCCAGTCCCTGAAGCCGCTGAGCGTGAAGATGAACAGGAAATAGGCAAGGAGGACGAGGGCTATCGCGAAGCCTCCGGCCACGAACTGCGACATGAAGGCATTTCGCCAGAATACGTAGGAAGCGGACTCCGGCGCATCGGCGATGTGCAGGTCAGGCAGGGGGGACCGGACCGAGGAACCGAGGAAGGCATCGACAACCAGGGCATTCGTGGCAAGAAGGGAACCCTCGGGCAGCTCTATGGCCGTCGAGGCGAATACCCGGGCGTGGTCGGCATCATTCTTGCTCCCATAGGTCCTGAGGACCTTGCCGTTGAGCGAAAGTCGATAGGGCCAGGAGCTGGGGCCGATCACGAGGACGGGGCCGGATGCAAAGCCCCTGGACGGCGGGGCGAAGGTGAGCGTAAAGCGCCAGGTCGTCGGACCGACCCCGGGATCCTTCGGGAGCCTGCCCCCATCGTAGGGTTGGGGGCCGCGGCCGTCGGACATGTCCAGGGTCCTCGTGTCGAAGGTGACGCGATCGAGTTCGGCCAGTCGCGGACCGCAGGCTGTCGCGAGGACGAGCGCGGAAGCACAGGCGAGGACGAGTATGCAGTGCTTGCTCATTTTGATTCCTCCCTGCGTTCCGCGCGAGGTTCCGCGCGAGGTTCCGCGCGAGGTTCGGAACCGACCCTCGAAGCGCCATAGTCGAAGCGCGTGAGCAGTCCCTTGAGTTCCTCGATGAGGCCCTGGAGCTTTCCTACCTCCCCGCCCGAGATCCGCGCGCTGGCGAGGACCTGCTCGGCACCTTCCGAGATCTGCTTGAGTGTCATGAATATCTGGTCGAAGGCCTGGCCCTGGGCCACCAGGATTTCGCCGATGCCGCTCGCCAGGCCGAAGTTGCTTTCGGCCTGCGCCCTGATGCGCTTGAATATGCTGTTGAGGTCGGCGGTGTGACGCAGGCCCTCCTCGATCTTGGTGGTACCTTCTTCCGAACTCGCCAGCAGCCGCTCGGAACCCTGCTGGATCTGGGTGATCCTGTCCCTGACGCTGATAAGTGAGTCGACCGTGCCGTTGGCGAGCCTCCGGATCTCTGCTGCGACGATGCGGAAACTCATGCCCGCCGATCCTGCCGATCCTGCCGATCCGGCCGATCCCGCCGAGGAGGCTTCCAGCTCGGCATTGAAGGCAATTATGCGGGTCTGGTTGGCGATGCCGTTGATGATTTCGATGATCTCCCCGATGGAGGATATCTCCTCCGTGAGGCCGTCGATCTCCCCGAGGGTCCTCTGGTTCGCGTCCTTTATCTCGTCCATCTTGAGGATCGTCTCCTGGACCTTCCCGAAACCGGCATCGACCGAGTCCTGGCTGTCGCGTGCGCTCCCTGTCAAGTCGCTCGCGCGGTCGCGGATCTCCTCGTTGATGCGGTTGGAATCCTCCATCGTGCTCACCACCTCCTTGACGGCCGAAGCCTGCTGGGTGGTGGAGGCGACCGTTTCCCGGACCTGGGAGGAGAAGCTCATGACCGCGCTCGAGAGTTTGTTGGAGGCTGACTCCATCTGCGAGAGCACGAGCCGGAAAAGATCGAAGGCGCGGTTGATGCTGAGCGCCGTGAGGGCGTAGCCGTCGCTCAGATCGGAGGGGATGCGCCGCGAGGTGTCGCCCCGGTCAACCATGTCGATGAGGACGGACTGGATGGCTTCAAGGCGCCTCCGCTGGAAGCGCTGGCCATAGATCAGGACGGGACTGATGGTGGCCAGGTTCATCGCGAGGGTTGCGATCATGCGAGGGGCAAAGAAGGAAAAATGGGCGGGGTCGATCTGGATTGCCACGATGAGAAAGTAGATTCCCAGGCTCGTGATCGCGGTGGGCATGATGAGTGGAAGGTAGTTCATTGCCTTCCCGAGTCTCCTCGCGCCGACCGTGGACTTGGCCAGAAGATCGGCGACGTCTCCCTCCGAGACTTCCTCGGCGAACTTCGTCGTGGCTGAGCGCAGGTAGTAATAAATGAAAAGTCCCGTTACGAAGCTCGCGTAGAGTCCGAAGGTGAAGGTGGCGGCTATGTGCCAGAAGATCTCAAACTGCTCGGCCAGGAGAACGAGGGCGCCGGCGGCGCAAAAGAACATGCGCGCGAGCACGAGGCAGGCCTGGATGAAGGGCAGCTTGGTGAGAAAGGAGAAGAAGCGCGCCTTTTTGCGATCGTCCAGCCTTCCTTCCCTCCATGCGGCCAGGCCTCGCTTTGTCTTGCTTCCCAGGTAGAGGTTGAGGGGAAGGGCAAGGAAGACCTGGTTGATCGCCATGAGCAAGGCGATCTTGAGCAAAAAATCAACCGGCGATACGCGGGTGAAGTCGACCATGAGCCCGCCGTAGGCCGTGGCTATCGGTGCGCCAACGACATTGGCGAAAAGCTCGGTAAGATAGAATCGCCGCTGGAGAACCGCGTCGCTGCGTCTTGGGGTCTTGCCCATCCAGGTCCACCTTGGCCGAAGGATCTTGGGAATCGGTTTCGGACGCGGCTGGATATCGTCCTGCAACCGGAAAAAGCTTTCTCGGGCAAGTATAATGGCGTCTTCATTCGTAGCAAGAGATATGGGCAGCACAAAGTGAAAAAGATGTAGCTTCCCCTTGAGAAGCGGCATCGCCTCGTCTACTATAAATTAGCTGGAGGACAGCATGACAGAAGCCCTCGACCCCGCTTTCGCCAGGCGAATCACGATCAAGCTGGCGATAACGTCGTTCCTGATACAGGCGGCCTCCCTCTATTCCAGCGAATTCTTCAACAGTGTTTTTAACAATCGGTACGATTTGCTGGGGCTTGATCTTGTCGGGCGCTTGCCGATGGTATTCAAGCCCACGGTCTTCCTCGTGTTTCTTGTTGCCTATGCCATCCAGCTCGCCGTGATGCTCATTACGCTCAGGCCGATGTTCCACTACCTCAGGCATGGTCAGGGTTACGAGGCAGCGAGAGGAGCGGCGGTCAAGCTGCCCTGGCGCATCGTCCTCATCCAGACCAGTGTCTGGATCATCGGCACGACCGGCTATTTCGCCATGCTGGGATGGCACACCGAAAGCGGAATTCCCTACGCCATCAGCCTTGCCCTCAAACTCGGGACCGGCCTTATCGGCGCACTTTTCAACTGTGTCATCGCGAATATCCATCTCCTGCCGGCAAAGCGGGCATTGGCCATCGTTGACATCCGCCAGGGAGAACGCGACCAGTTCGCCCGCTTCAAGAGCCTCCTGATCCTATTCGCGTCCGCCTGGCTTTTTGCGACACATTGCTTATACCTATGCTTTTATTTCATCAATCATCCGGCATCTTCCCTTGCTGCCCCCTATCCGCAGCTCCTTGCCTGGCTCGCGTGGTTCACGGTTGTCTCCCTCGGGCTTGGTGTCGCAGCCCGCTTCGAGCACGACACGCAGATGCGATTCCTCAAAGGGCACATTTCCCGGCTTCTCGACGCGAGGGTCGGGGAGGCGGGGGACGAGCGTGTCCAGCTCCTTTACTTCGACGATGTCGGCGAGTTCGCCGCCCTCTTCAACCGCTTCATGGACAAGTTCCGCGCCCTCATCGACCACATCATCGCCTCGACGCTTGTCCTCTCCGACGCGGTCCAGGACCTCTCGACCAGCATGAAGGAGGTTTCGTCCACCTCCAACATGCAGGCCGCCGCGGTGAAGGAGGTGGTATCGACGATGGAGGATTCGAATACCATCACCCAGTCGATAGGCAAATCCATACCGGAGGTTGCGCGCATCGCCGTGAAGACCCGCGAAAACGTCGATACCGGCCAAGGCATCGTCACCGAGATGGCGGGGAAGATGAACGAGATCCGCAAGAAGAACACGGATACGATCTCGGGAATCCGCTCCCTGACCGACAAGATCCGTGCGATCTGGGAGATCGTGGACATCATCAACGCCATCGTCGAGCAGACCCGCATAATTGCCTTCAACGCCGCACTTGAGGCATCGACCGCCGGCGAGGCCGGAAAGAATTTCCGTATAGTTGCAGGGGAGATAAAGCTGCTCGCCGACTCCACCAACCAGTCCACCACCGAGATCCAGTCGCGGATCACGGAGATCCAGAAGGCGGCCAACAGCCTCATCGTCGTTTCGGAAGAAGGCACCGAGCGCATCCGCCAGGGATACGAGCTGTCAGACAGCCTGAGCTCGATCTTCTCGGAGATCCTCGATTCTGCGGAGGTCTCGGCGACATCATACGAATCCATAGGCCATTCCATCCGGCAGCAGGCTGGAGCCTTCGAGCAGACTCTCCTGACCCTGAAGGAAATATCCAGGGGCATCGACAACCTGGTCCTGACCCAGCAGCAGACCTCCCGGACAGCCGAGGCTCTCACCAGCATGGCGGGCAAGCTCAGGTCCCAGGCCGGCCAGTTCGCGGTCGGAGCGGGACCCGGGCAGATGGATGAGCGGGAAGGCGAAGTTGTCGCCGGCGAAAGAGTCAGCCATGTCGGCTGAGGATATCGTCAGGGCCATCGAGGGGATGCCCGGCCAGGAGGACCGCGAGGAAACGGCAGCTGGAGAATCCCTGCGTTTCTTCATCTTCTCGGTGGGCGATGCGTATTTCGCCTTGCCTCCCGAGAGCGTAAGGGAGATCGTCTCGGACCTTGAGATATACCCCCTTCCGACATGCCCGCCTTACATACCTGGTCTTATCAATTGTCACGGTACCCCGCACACCGTCTTCTCACTGATGGTCCTGTTCAGGAACGAGCGCGATACGCCTTCCCAATTCCTCGTGCTCAACCTCCCGGACGACCATGTTGCCTTCGGCTGTACCGAGGCGATCGAGATCTCGACCATAGCCGTCGCCTCGATTTCGACCTTCCCCGAGGGTGATGCCGGCTCCAGGCACTTCACTGGCCTCTTTCCATTCAGCGGACAGCGCGTTCCCATCCTTTCAGTGCCTGAGATCCTGAAGCAGCTGGAGCTCGATCTTGGGTGATGAGGCAGCGGTTTTCCGGATGGATCTGGGGACCTTTGACCTCCTCCTGACCGCATCGGATTACTGCGGACTGGCCGTCCTGCCCGGCTCCGGGGACATTCCCGTCAGAGCTGACTTCAAGGGCAGGACGTACGAATTGCTGCTTCTTGACCCCGCCCTTGAGGGTCTCTTCGGGCTTGAGCCCTGCGTTTTGGGATCGGAGGCCGTAGTCTTCCTTGCGGCCGGGCGGAACGAGGTTCCCAGGGCCTTTGTCTCGCGTCGGTCCTTCGAGATAGGGGCCGTGCCGATCAGGGATTTCCGGTTGCCGCCGCGCGGGATCAAGGCGAGCCTTGCGCGCCGAGGGCTCATGGCCTTTCGCTTCGCTGCGGGCCAGAGATTCCAGATCCTGCTCGACCCCGGTGCCCTCACGGCCGGCGGGCGAGGGGAAGAAGGGGCCCAATCATGAGGGTACTCATAGCTGACGACTCCATCCTGATACGCAACGTCGTGCAGGAAATACTGGCAACTGACCCTTCCATCACTCTGGTAGGCGTAGCTACCAATGGAGAAGAGGCTGTCGATAGAGCCCTTTCCCTCGATCCCGATATCGTGATCATGGACGTCGACATGCCCATCATGGACGGACTGGAGGCGACCGCGCGGATCGTCGCGTCCTCCCCCATCCCGATCATCGTATTTACCCACAACACCGATCCAGGCCTGCCCTTTCGCGCCATATCCAGGGGGGCAGTGGATTTTCTCCTCAAGCCCGACTTTACGGCACTCAACCGGCCGGACTACGTGAGCGGCTTCATCGCGCGGCTCAGGGCCCTGGCGTCGAAGCATCAAAAGCGACGGGTTCCGTCGAGCGGGACGATCAAGCTGAAAGCGCCGGCTTCGGCGGCGGCTATGCCTTCGCGGGCGGGGATGCCTTTGCCTGCGGCGACGCAGACGGAATATCCGGCCACCCTTCCCCGATCAACAATTGTCGTAGTTGGCGCTTCCACGGGGGGGCCCCAGGCTGTATCAGCCTTCCTTTCCTCGCTGCCGAAGCCCTTTCCCCTTCCTATTGCCCTGGTACAGCACATCGAGACCGGTTTCGATGGGGGCTATGCCGACTGGCTCGCCGAGGAGACGGGTCATCCGGTCGTCCTTGCCCGGGACGGTGATGCGCTCCGGCCTGGCACCGTCCTCGTCGGGCCCACTGATTTCCATATGCTCATTTCCGAAAAGGGCATAACACTGAACGATGATGTCAGGGTGCAGAACCAGAAGCCATCGGTGGATGTCCTGTTCCGCTCCGCGGCAGCCTGTCGCGGGAGGGGCGTTCTCGCTGTGCTGCTTACGGGCATGGGCGCCGACGGCGCAGAGGGCTGTGTCGAAGTCCGCTCCCGCGGCGGCTTCACGGTCGTCCAGGACGAAGCGAGCTCGCTCATCTTCGGCATGCCTCGCGCGGCGATCGCGCGAGGCGCGGCTTCCATCATTCTTTCCCTGGACAGGATCGGTCCCTTCGTCGCGACTGTCGCGGGGCAGGTTCCATGAGCCAACCTGACCACAGCGTCCTCGCGGAACTCGCCGGCTGGATAGAGGACGAGACGGGCAACCGTTTTCCGGAGACCCATGGCGGAACCATCCTCAGGGCGGCCGAGACCCGCTGTCGGGAACTCGGTGTAGATCATGCGGAACTCCGCGGCCGTCTTGTCTTCGATGAGGAAGCGCGGAAGGGCTTCCTCGATGGAGTCATGATAGGCGAGACCTATTTCTTCCGCGATTCGCGACAGTTCGGCATACTTATGTCCTTTATCCTTCCGGCGCTCATCGCCGAGCGGCGCCCCCTCCAGCTTTGGTCGGCAAGCTGCTCGACTGGCGAGGAAGCCATCTCGCTTGTCGCAGCGGTCGAAGGCGCAAGGACAGGCGCTTCGGCGCCGGTCGACTACTCTGTGCTGGGCACCGACATCAACGAGGGCTCCCTCGCCCGCCTGCGCGCCGGCAGCTACGGACAGGGCTCTTTTCGCGAGGACGGCATGGAATACCACGCCTTGCTCGAAGTGCTGGGCGAAAGGATCGGGGAGGAGTGGCAAGCCTCTCCCGCCTGCCTCGAGCGCATCACGACACGCAGGCTCAACCTCCTGTCCGGAGCGCTCACGCCGCCCGACTCGATGGATGTCATCTTCTGCAGGAATACCCTTCTCTACATGAAACCGGAAAGGAAACAGCAGGCTCTCGACAGGCTGGTCTCGGCGCTCAGGCCCGGAGGCTTTCTTTTTCTCGCCTCGCCCGAGGTCCCGACAATGCGGCATCCTGGACTGGAGACGGTCGAGCGCGGGGGCGGTTTCTTTTTCCAAAAGCCATCTGATCCGCCAACTGCGAGGGCCCGTGACCAATTGCACTCCAGCCCACGGCGTTCGCGGCCGGCATCCTTTGCTGCTGGCACGAAAGAAGCCCGGCATCATCAGGTGCCTGTCCATCCGGTCCCCGAACCGAGTCGGCCACGCGACAGGCGCGCCGCCCGGGCGCCCGGCCTGGGCGATATCGGTAAGGGTCTGGCCCTTGCCTCATCGCGGGGTGGAAGTGCCCCGCTCGGGCGGGAAACAGCTCCGGAGGCGGCTTCGGAGCGGGTTGCAGTCATAATTAGGTCTATCGTGGCTGCAATCCAGGCCAACGGCTTCGACAGGGCCGAGGTCCTACTCGGTGACTTTGAGGCCTTCGCGAAGGAGAATCATGTAAGCCAGTACCTGCGGGCACTCTGCGCCAAGCACCAAGGTGACCTCGGGGCGGCCATCGAGCTCTGGGAACGCGCCCGTCTTTTCGAGCCGGATTTTTGGCCAGCCCTCTTCCATGCTGGCCTCGCCTACGGCACCGAGAGGCCGGATCGGGCTGGCACGCTGCTCCGGGAGTGTCTTGCGGCCATGGATTCCGACCCTGGCGGGGATGCCTTCACCATCCTTCTTGAGGGTTTTGACGCCCAGTACTACCGGCGCATGGCCGCGAGACTCCTCTCGCGCCTGGGCCAGGACTGAAAGGACCCAGGAGACCGCATGGCAATCTCGAAGGAAAAATTCCTCAGGGCATTTCTCGATGAGCTCCGCGAGAACCTCCTCTCGGCGGAGAACCAGGTAATCCTGCTCAAGAACGATCCGGGCAATGTCGATGCCCTTTCTGGATTGCTGCGCATGCTTCACACCATCAAGGGCTCCACGCGCATGCTCCAGTTCAAGGAGATGGAAAGGCTCGTCCATGGCGCGGAGACTGTCTGCAAGGGAGTCAGGGACGGGCGTTACTCCGTTGATGCCCGCATCGCGCGTTTCTTTTTCCTCGTCGCGGACCGCCTGAGATCGGCGGCCGATTCCGTGGAAAGCGGAGGAGAGGGATCGATCGCCGATCTCGAGCTTCTCCTGGAGGCCTGCGAGAGGCTTGGCGCGAACGAGGCCTTTGATCTCTCGATCGTATCCATGGACAGTTCTTCGGCGCCGGAGGAGGCTCCCCCCGATCCATCCCCGACAGCGAGGGTCCCGCTCTCCGCCGCCCCGGAAGCGCCTTCGAAGAGCCGGGAAAGCGCCACCGAACCGGAGCCTAAGTCAGCGCAATTGGATGCTTCGATCCGTGTCGATTCCGCTACGATCGACCGGTCCATCAATCTCGCGAACACCCTGACCATCCGACAGCTCAGGATGAGATCAACCTCGGGAATCCTCGAGTCCCTTGAAAAACGCCTGACCCTGGCATATCGCTCCAGCGGGGACCTCAAGTCCCTGCGCAAGGAACTGGCTCGGGTAACCCGCTCCGTCCGCGGTTCGAGAAGCCAGATCGCCGAGCAGATCTTCGAGATCGAACAGGGTACACAGGAGCTCCGGGATACGGTCATGGGCATGCGCATGCTTCCCCTCTCCACCATTCTCGAGCGCTTTCCGCGCATGGTCGAGGAAACCGCGTCGTCCCTCGGCAAGGACGTCGGTATCTCGATCGGAGGCGATTCGGTCCGCGTGGACAGGACAGTTCTCGCCAAGCTCTCCGACCCCCTGATCCACCTGGTCCGCAATGCCATCGACCATGGCATCGAAGGGGCTGAGGATCGGGCACGGGCGGGAAAGCCGGCACGCGGCAGCCTGCGCATCGAGTGCAGGACCGAGGGCTCGCGCATATCGGTGACGGTTTCCGACGACGGTGCGGGGCTGGACTATGCTGCCATCAGGGCCAAGGCCCTCAAGGTCTGGCCCGAGGACAGCCAGGCAATCGAGCGCATGGGCAACGAAGATCTTGTTCGCCTCCTGTTCCGGCCAGGGTTCACCACGAAATCAGCTGCGACCGCGCTCTCGGGGCGAGGCGTCGGGCTCGACATAGTCAAGACGAACATGGAGTCGGCGCGCGGGCAGGTCCTCCTTGAGTCGATCCCGGGTTCAGGTTGCGTATTCACCCTCCTCGTGCCTGTCTCCGCCTCGACCATGGACGGGATGTTCGTCCTGTGTTCGGGAAGGAAGTACTTCGTGCCAGCCGCTTCCATCGCGAGAACCATGCTGGCCGACACCGAGGACCTTTTCCTTGTTCGCGAAAAGGAGATGCTCACGGTCGACAGCGCCAACATCACCGTCACGGATCTTTCGGTCGGAATACAGACCGAACGAGTGGAACGCCGATCGCGGAAACTGCCCCTCCTCCTCGTGCGGGGGCCCGCAGAGACGGTCGGCATCGTTGTGGATCGCATACTCGGCTATGATTCCCTCGTCTACCAGGGCCTGCCGGCCGGGCTGCGCGGCAACAGGATGCTTCTCGGGCTGGTCTTCGACGACTCATTCAATATAGTACCAATACTTAACATGGGGGCCGTCCTCGACGCCCTCCGCTCCGTCCGCTCCATGGATACGCATCGCAGGTTCTCGACCTCGCATCTGCAGCGGAAGGCCTCGATCCTCGTCGCCGACGACTCGACGAGCACCCGTGAGATCCTCGTTTCGATGCTCGAGCTGGAAGGCTACGACGTGACCGGCGCGGTCGATGGCGTGGACGCCCTCAAGCGCCTGCAGGGCGGCAAGTTCAACCTCATCGTTTCCGACCTGAACATGCCCCGCATGGACGGCCTCAAGCTTCTCGAGAACGTCAGGGCTGACCCGGAACACCATGACCTGCCGGTCATCATAGTTACGACAGTCGACGAGCCGGAGACAAGGAAGCGTGCGAAGGCCCTCGGGGCGAGCCGCTACATCCTCAAGTCGAGCTTTGCCCAGGACGACCTGATCGGCGCGGTGAAGGAACTCGTGGACCGCGGAGGGGCGACGCCGGAACAGCCCGTACCCGCCGGGGGGTCTCCGTGAACGGGAACACGGTTCTTCTTGTCGACGACTCAAAGCTGATCGCGGGCATGGTCGGAGAGGCCCTCGAGGAAGCGGGTTTCGAGCTCCTGCTCGCCGGGGACGGCTACGAGGCAATCGAGGCCTGCTACCGGCTCGTGCCCGACATCGTGGTCATGGACATCGATATGCCCCTCCTGAAAGGCTACCAGGCCAGCCGACTCCTCAAGACGCGCCGCGGCGTCCGCGACATACCCATCATAATGCATACCTCCAATTCCGACGACAAGGATCGCTTCTGGTCCTACAACTCCGGGGCCTGTGCCTTTGCGGTCAAGGATTTCGAGAACATCGGACCCCTCATCGAGACGGTGCGAAAGCACATCGCCCACGGGGAGCCTGACCTCCAGGCCATCGCAGAGGACGCCAAGGGCCTCACGCGCGAGACCATCGCCTCCGCGCTGGCTGACCACCTCGACAAGGCCCTCTTCCGCTCCACTGTCATCAACCAGCTTTCGGACGCCGGCAAAAGCATTGCGTCCCTCGCGGGTACGGCTCGGCGTGTCCTGGAGCTTTCGGATCTGGCCTCCGAGCGGCATGTCGCGGCAATTGTGATCAGGTCCGGTGGCGAAATCCTCTCCTTCGTCTACCCCTCATCGCGCGTGAACAAGGAGATGGCCCAGGACTTCCTTGCCGTTGCCATGGCGGATTTCCAGGAACTTTTCCCCCGCGAGAAACTCGCCATGGCCGACACCGTCTACTTCAACACCGATGCACGCTCCGACTGGGCCAAGGTCAGTCTCGAAAAGGATCGGCTCAGTTCCTACCTCAAGACCCCGCTGGCCGGAGCCTCCGGCGAGGTCATTGGCAGCCTTCACCTCGGGCATTTCCAGAACAACCACTTCTCGGCATCCATCGAGGAAGACGTCGCCCATTTCGCGGCGACAGCCGGTATTATCATTCACAATTCCATGTTATATGGGCAGGTTGCCACGATGGAGGAGGAGATCAGGAGCGTCTTCTCCAAGTTCGTCCCTCGGGAGATCATCAATGACCTCGTTGCCCGCAAGTCGCGCACCTCGATGCTGGCTGGCCAGAAACGCGAGCTGGCCATCCTCTTTTCGGACATCCGTTCCTTTACGACCCTTTCGGAGTCCAACCCGCCTGAGGATGTCGTTTCCTTCCTCAACCGCTATCTCGAGACGATGTGCGAGCACATCGCCAGGCATGGTGGTACGGTGGACAAATTCATCGGGGACGCCGTGCTCGCTGTATTCGGCGCTCCGACAAGCTGGCCTGACAACGCCCTGCGAGCGATCCGGACCGCCCTCGCGATGTCCAGGGCCCTCAAGACCTTCGACACGAAGAACATCAACCTGCCGCCAGGCGGCTTCGAGATAGGCATCGGCATCCATCTGGGAGAGGCCATAGTCGGTACGATCGGATCTTCCACGAAATTCGACTACACCGTCATAGGCGACACGGTCAACCTGGCTTCGCGCCTCGAAGGATTGACCAAGCACTACCGGACGAGGATCATCGCCTCCGAAAGCGTCATCCGCGAGATTACCGCACAGCGGCAGGATGCGGCGGGCATCGAGTTCAGGGAGATCGAAGAGGTGGTGGTCATGGGCAAGGCCAAGCCCACCCTGCTGTATTCGGTTTCAGACGATCGCGATCGGATCTTCGACGAGAACGAAGCAAGCCTGTACAAGAAGGGGCTTTCAATGTACCGGCTCCGGAACTGGAAGACGGCGACCGACTACTTCGGCGAAGTACTCAGGACGAAACCCGACGATTCGATCAGCGGCATGTATTTCGAGCGTTGCAGGAAATTCCAGGACTCGCCCCCTCCGGATTCCTGGGACCTCGTCGAAAGGCACCTCACCAAGTAATTCGGGCGTGGCCTGCGGGCAGCGCGCGAAGGAAGGCTAGGGGCGACCGGGTGGTGTGCCTGGGTGGGGGCTGCTGCCGCCCATCATGCCGCCCATCATTCCACCGCCCGGTTTGCCGCCGCCGGGCATTCCTTCTGCCGGCATCCCGCCGGGCTGCTTCCCGGGCCTGGGCCTTTCACCAAGCGGAGGCTTCCCTTCATCCGCCAGTCCCTCTCCGGCCTGAGCCGAGCTCGCCTTGCCGATTGGGCCTGCTGCTCCATCCCCATCCGCTGCGCTGGCCCTCGGCCGCGGTCCCACGGAGTCGATGAGGCTGCTGAGGGTCTGCTCCGGAGTTGCGTTACGCGACACCAGGTTGGCCCAGGAGGCCTTTACGGAAGAGAGCCTGGAGTCAGCGAGGGGACCTGCAGCCATTGCGCCTATGAGACTGCGCCGCGACTGGCCTTCGATATTGACTCCGACGAGGGAGGAGAGGACTGCCACCGCCCGGCCGGGTACCTCAGCCTTCTTTCCCTTCTTCGAGAGGGCCCCATCGAGGGCCGCCCCGAAATCCTCGACAGAAAAGCCCGAGCGGAGTGTGATGTCGAGCTGCGAAAACAGCCTGGCCGAATCCGCAGCGGCAGTCGGGAGAAGCCCTCGCTCCTTCAGAAGCGTCGCCGCCTGGGAGAGCCCCTTGGCCTCCTCCGTCAGGATGGACAGGAGGCGGTCAGCGGGGACGCCCTTGCGCGCGCCCTCGGCGAGGCGGTCAGCGAGGGGGTGGTCGGTCAGGATCTCGGAGCGCTCTGAAGTGGCGAGCGCGAGGAGCCCTGTGCGCACCGACGAGTAGGCGGCGGCCTCGGGGGCGCGCGCGAACCAGGCTTCCACGTCCTGGGCGGCCAATGCTGCTGGGAGGGCGACGAAGAAAACGGCTACCTGGAAGGGCGCATGGCGCAATGTAATCATAGTTGCACCTTCACAGCCTGAGCAGGCTGTTGGTCCCGCCAAAGCCGTCGTTTACTGCCTCGGAGGCCTGGGGATCGGATACCCAGTACTTGCCGTCAACGAGAAAATTGTACGTGTACATATGGCCCTGGGGGAGGGTGATCTTGATTTCCCAGGGCTGGTCGGTTGCGGAGCGCGTCATCACCGCCTGGCCGGGCTTCCATCCGTTGAAGTCCCCGACGAGGGACACGGCTGTGGCTTCGGGATAGGCGAGGGTGAACTGCACGCTCACCCTGTCTGAGCCGCTTCCTCCGCTCCGGCCAAGTGTGATGCCGAGTCCGAGGCCGACGGCAAGGATGGCTGCGGCCGAGACTACGCGGAGGAGCCTCCCCCGGTCACCACCCCTGCGCGAAGAGAGCAGCGCGAAGGCCAGGTCCCGATCCGCGGAGGCCGCGCTGCCTGTGAGGTCGGCGCCGATGAACTCTACAGCCCCTGCGTCCCGTGCCATGAGGGGCAGGATGGTCCCGAAACGCCGGGAGCAGTCCTCGCAGCCAGCCAGGTGGTCCCTGAAGGTCTCGAAGCTGGAGGAAGCGACCTCCCCTTCGGATTCCCAGGCATCGACGAGCGATGCCACTGCGGCGCAATCCATCATGATAGGTTACTCCTCGAGAGGCCCGTTGGTTGCGTTTTTTCGAGCAATTCCCGAAGCTGCTTCCGCGCGCGGAAAAGCCGCGACTTGACAGCTTCCTCACCGATCCCGAGGGCTGCCGAGGTTTCCGCGACGGAGAGGCCGCCAAAGTAAAACAGCTCGACAGGGGAGCGGAGGTCACGCTTGAGCGTGGCGACCGCCCGGCGCAGCTCCTCGAAGCGAAGTCGGTCGGCCGCCTCTTCGGTGGGATCTGCGGGCGGCAGGGCTGCCAGCTCCCTGCCTGCGGCCTCGGTCTTGCGCCGGGCAAAGCCCTGGAAGCGGTATTCGCTGCGGACACGATTTGCAGCGATCGCGAAGAGCCAGGCCGAGAAGCTTTTGCCCCTCTGAAAACCCGGGAGGGCAGACCAGGCCCTGACCAGGACGTCCTGGGCTGCGTCGCGCGCCTCATCCTCCGACCCAAGCCGGGAGCGGCAGAAGGAGAGGAGCCGGCCCTCATAGGCAGCGACAATATGGCGAAAGGCGCCGGCATCGCCGGCGAGGACCCGGTCGATGGCTTGTTCAAGGGAAACTTCAGCACCCATCGGAGGCACTGTACGCGATAGGCGGAAGCTTATCCAAGCCGCTTTCGCTGACGGCGGGCGTGGCCCAGAGGCGGCGCCTGCGTGGCTGGCTGGCAGCATGCGTGGACTGCGGGCAACATGCGTGGGTGCTTACAGCCAGGCGGGAGGCTCGTCAGGGGTAAGTATCAGCCGCAGGCGATCTCCTAGGTGCTTCGCCACTGCATCGAAGGGCCGCGTTTCCCGCTCCCGGTTGCCCTCCGAAAGTTCCGAAGTCGCCTGGATGTAGGCGTCGGGCGTAACGAAGTCAATCTCGCCCGAGGGTCCGGACCAATACTGGGGATCGATGCCCTTCCGGAGGAGACCGACCAGGAGGGCGTTCTCCCAGAGTTTACCGTAGTCCCGGTCGCGCTGGAGGAAGCTCCGGTAATAGCCTGGGTCGATGAGGTAGGCCTTTCGAGTTCCAGCAGGGCTGGCAGCGTTGGCGAGGGTGCGGATCACGTGGGCGTCCTCGAGGTGGTGGACGATGGCATAGAGGCCGTCTTTGCCTGCGCGGAGTCCCTGACTCTTGAAGTCGTTGAACCAGCGGTTGACCGAGTATTCCTTGGTAAAGGACGATACCAGGCGCGCGAGCACCCGCTCGACCATCGCTGCATCGCGGAGACCATGGCGCTCGACGACATCACGGAAAACCATGACCTTTATATAAGAATCGAGGATGGCACGTTTTGTTTCGCTTCCTGCCGCAAGGACGACCTCGGGAAAGCCTCCCCAGACGAGGTATTCATCGAGGAGTCTCCGGCGCAGTGCCCGCTCTTCTGATGACGGATCCGCCCGGAAGCTCGCGGCCTTGAAGCGCAGGAACTCGGAAAAGGAGAGGGGAAAGAGCGTAGAGCATAGAAGCTTTCCACGCAGGGAGGTCGCAAGGTCCTGGGTGAACACCGAGGCATTGGAGCCGGTGACGTAGACACGATGGCCCTTGTTTTGCAGGTGCCTGATGCCAGCCTCGAAACCAGGCACTTCCTGGATTTCATCGAGGAGGAAAAGGCTGTCCGCCCTCGGATCGAGCTCCGACGCGGCTACCGCCAGCTCTTCAAAGTCCTCCGCCCGGAAATCCTGGAGGCTCAGGTCGGAGAAATCGAGGAGGACACAGCGCTCAGGAGCCAAGGCAAGTTCTTCTCTGACCTGGAATAATCTAAAGGTTTTCCCAGCCCGGCGGGGACCGATGATGGCAGCAGCCTTGCCGCTGGCCTTGAGAAAGTCGTGGTCCATCCTGAGATCTCGCCTGACTCCGGACGTGGAAGCGAGTCGCTCCTGTCCATCTCGAATAGAGCGCTTGATTTTTTCCCTGTCCATGAGGATACAATATCACATTATGTCATTATTCAAAAGGACATAATGACATAATATTTCCTTCTATGGAAGGACATATTGTCAGCCCTCCCTGTCCCCAAAGAGCCAGGTCGAGAGATAGCGCTCGCCGTTGTCGGGGAGTATCACCACGATGAGCTTGCCCGCGCTTAGGGGGCGGCGGGCAACTTCGAGGGCTGCCCAGAGGGCGGCGCCACCGGAAATGCCGACCAGGAGGCCCTCACCCCGGGCGACGGCGCGCGCAGTGGAGGCTGCATCCTCTTCGCGAACCCTCACGATGTCGTCGATCAGAGCCCGGTCGAGGACGGCGGGAACAAAGCCCGCCCCGATGCCCTGGATCCTGTGCGGACCTGGCGGGCCTCCCGAGAGGAGGGGCGAACCCTCGGGCTCTACGGCGATAACCAGAAGGCCGGGCTTCCGGGTCTTGAGGGCTCCAGCGATGCCGGTGATAGTGCCTCCCGTGCCGACGCCGGCCACGAGGATATCGACCGATCCGTCGGTGTCGCGCCAGATCTCCTCGGCGCTGCCACTTCTGTGCGCTGCCGGGTTGGCGGGATTTTCGAACTGCAGGGGCATGAAGGCTCCAGGTGTAGCTGCAGCTATCTCCCGAGCCCTGTCTATCGCAGCCTGCATGCCCCCCGAGCCTGCCGTAAGGACGAGCTGGGCTCCGTAGGCCTCAAGGAGCCGGCGCCTGTCGATGCTCACTGTCTCGGGCATTGTGAGGATGAGTCGGTGGCGCTTTGCCGCTGCTGCGCCCGCCAGCGCCACGCCTGAGTTCCCGCTCGTGGGCTCGATGATGACCGAGCCCCGCTTGAGGAGGCCGCGGGACTCGGCGTCGGCGATCATGGCAACCGCGATGCGGTCCTTGACGCTGCCGAAGGGGTTGTGGCCCTCGAGCTTGGCGAGGATCGTGGCCGAGTGCGTTGGGGAGCCGAAGCGCAGCTTGACCAGCGGTGTATCACCGACAAGGTCGCAGACGCTCTCCGAGTACTTCATGCGTGCCTCCAGGGCGTGCAGTGATCAGGGACCCTGGATCGCGCTCATGCCCGCTGACTCGAAATCAGGAACAGCCCACGAGTTCACGCGCCCGGGCCATCGATGCTATCGCGCTGGCGGGGAGGCTGAGTTCAGCGGTCCAGGTCGCTCCGCTCTCGGCGATGTAGCCCAGCTTCGTAAGGAGCTCCGCAGTGAGGATACCACCGCCGGCCGCCCCTCGGATGGTGTTGTGCGACATTCCGAAAAAGCGCAGGTCGAGGAGGGGGCATTCGCGGATGCGTCCGACGGATACCGCCATGCCGCCCCCGGCGTCGCGGTCGCGGGCCGGCTGGGGTCGGTCGATTTCCTCACGGACGACGATGGGCTGGGCGGGTGCGGAGGGAAGGCCCATTTCCTGGGGGAGGGCCCGAAAGCCCTGGAAAATGCGCTTTACCTCCTCCATGGATGGCTTGGGCCCGGAAAAGCCCAGTGACACTGCGGCTCCATGCCCATCGGTCACCGGCACCCTGTTGCAGCTCGCCGAGATCACGAGGTTCGGTTCCAGGGTGATGCCCTCACCCTGGAGGCGGCCGAGAATGCGGAGGGGTTCGCGCTCGGTCTTCTCCTCCTCGCCCCCGATGAGGGGGATAATGTTGTCGATGAGGTCGAGGGAGGGGACCCCGGGAAATCCGGCCCCGGAGGCGGCCTGGAAGGTTGTCACCATGATACGGTTCACCGGAAAGCCAGCCTCGCGAAGGGCTTCCACCGGGGTGATCCAGCTCTGCAGGGAGCAGTTGGGCTTGACCGCGACGAGTCCGCTGCCAAAGCCGCGATTCCGGCGCTGCGTCTCGATGAGGGAGGCGTGGGCGTGGTTGATCTCGGGAATGATCATCGGCACATCCTCGGTCCAGCGGTGGGCTGAGGAATTGCTGACCACCGGATGGCCGGCAGCAGCCCAGGCGAGTTCAAGGGCTGCCACCTCGTCCTTGCCCATTTCGAGGCAGGAAAAGACAAGGCTGCAGCGACCCCGGGCTGCCCCGACGTCAGCAGCGTCGGCGATGACGAGATTGGCCACCTCTGGGGAGAGTGTGTCATGCATGCGCCAGCGCCCCGTCACCGCGTCACCGTAGCGCTTGCCTGCGCTGGCGGGCGAGGCCGCCACAAAGGCCACGCGATACCAGGGGTGCTTCGCAAGGAGGGAGATGTAACGCTGGCCCACCATGCCGGTGGCGCCAAGGATTCCAACGTCGATACGCATGGAGAAACTGTAGCTATGCTCCATGGGGCGTGACAGCATGGAAAAGTGGAATTGGTCAAGGAAAATAGTAACTTAGGAGACAGTGCGCTGCTGGCAGCTTCTTGGCGGTTTGCCTGGTGAAAAGGTGTTTTATCAGGTGACATAGGTGGGCGACATGGGGCGACGATCAGCAGTAGGCAGGGATAGCCTGTCTTAACCGTCTCCCCCTCGCTGCTCAGCCCCGCAGCCGCTTCACGATCGCCCTGAATTCCGCGTCATCCACCAATCCCCGTTTTTCGTTTCCAAGTTTTTTGACCTCCTCGAGTATGAGCCCTGACAGCGCGTCATCGGCCTCGCCGAGGCCAAGTTCCCCGAGCTTGTAGCTGATGGAGAGCTTGCCGCTCTTCTTGCCCAGGACGACCCTGCCCTTCCGTCCGAGGATCTGGGGATGGGTGGCGAACATGGCCAGGGGTTTTTCGACCACCAGGTTGACGCCGATGCCCGATTCGCGGGTGAAATTCTCCTCGCCGACGACGGGCTTGTTGCGTGCAATCGGGATGCCGGAAATGCGCGAAACCAGGTCGGAGAGGGCCGGGATGGCGGCGATGTTCCGCCCTGAGTCCTCGGCATAGAGGATTTCAAGGGCCAGGATGAGTTCCTCGAGGGCTGCGTTGCCCGTCCGCTCGCCCAGGCCGTTCACGCAGGCGTGGACCACGTCGGCGCCCGCTCCCACGGCGGCGAGTTCGGTGGCGACGGCCATGCCGAAGTCGTTGTGGGTGTGAATCTCCACGGGGAGCCTGGTGATGTCCTTGTACTTGCGGGTGAGCCAGGCGATGGCCTCCGGTGTCGCGCAGCCCATCGTATCAACTATGCCGATCGAGTCCGGGGGCGACTCGCGCATGATGGCTGACAGGAGGTTGTCGAGGTCCTCCTCGCGCGCGCGGGTGGAGTCGTAGGGAAAATAGACGGCGTAGAGGCCCTTGGAGCGGGCGTAGTTGATGATGGGGACGCTCTTCCGGAGCACGTCCTCCCAGGTCCACTTGAACTGGTGGACGAGCTTCGGATAGCCGATGGGCACTTCGATGACGACGCCCTGGGCGCCGCAGGCGAGGGCCTGGTCGATGTCCTCGGTCATGGCCCGCGCGAAGGTGAAGACCCTGGCCCTGAGGCCGAGCTTGGAGATTGCCACAATTGCGTCGAAGTCCTCACGGGAGACAGCGGGCATCCCCGCTTCGATGCGGTCCACTCCCACTGCGTCGAGGGCCTTCGCGATGGCGACTTTGTCCTCCTTGCGGAAGACCACACCGGGTGTCTGCTCGCCGTCTCGCAGGGTCGCGTCGTGGATGAGGACCTTTTTCGGCGGGAAGCGCGCAGCGAGCACCTCGGCCTTGAAATTGTAGGGACTCACCCACCAGGACTCGTCCTTGTGATGCTGCTCGCTCATTGGGGTACTCCTTTGACGTTATCGGTAGCTTAGCATGCGGGCTCTCGCCGCGTAGCTGGAAAAAAGGCCGCCCGGGGAAGTACCCGGGCGGCCTTAGCGGGCGGCTGCGAGGGGCGCCGCCTGCTGGAAGGCTTACTTGAGCCAGCCCTGCTCCACAAAGTACTTCCTGGCGCCGGGGTGGTAGGGAATGAGCATCTGGTCGTCGGGGAGGACGAGATCCCTGGTGAACTGCTTGAGGTTGACCGCAACAGCCTGGACGGTCGGGAGGTTCTCGTAGAGGGTCTTGGTCATCTTGTAGACCAAGGCGGCATCGAAGTCATCGCGGACGATGATGACGTCGGGGGGAGTGCCGACGGTGGGAACCGCGTCTTTCTGGTTCGGGTAGATGTTGGCTGGAATGTTGCGCCTCATGTAGGCCGGGTTGACCTTCTTGAGGTTGGCGAGGGCCTGGTCGGTGATCGGAACGATAAAGGTCTTGTTGTCGAGCATGAGTTCGGTCATTCCGGAGGCACCCATGGCCAGGCCAAGAATGGCGCCGTCGACCTGGTCGTCCTGGAGCATTTCCACG
>SESF01004306.1_pt1 | contig 21836 bp, 21 predicted proteins | sample 3171521 | NCBI WGS metagenome assembly SESF01 (sample SAMN10866945, study PRJNA518727) | freshwater metagenome | biome: subpolar coniferous forest; feature: holomictic lake; material: water; isolation source: holomictic Lake 227, 6 m and 8 m depth | place: Canada: near Kenora, Ontario | collected...
TCCTGCCAGGGTTCCATCCCCGGTGTTGAGCAACACCGAAACAGTGCTATCACCATAGTTAGCGGTAATCACATCTGCCTTGCCATCTCCATTGACGTCAGCGCTGGTAACAGAATAAGGGGTGGAGCCAGTGGTATAATCAATTTTTGTGTTAAAGCCACCCGATTTATCGTTCATCAGCACTGATACAGAGGCACCCACAAGGTTCGCAGAGACCAGATCAGCATAGCCATCATTGTTGAAGTCAGAGCTGGAGACAGAAATGGGGGTAGAGGATAAAAGAGAGGCTCCAGAGGGGTAATCAACCCTGGCAGCGAAAGTGCCATCGCCGTTATTAAGCAACACCGATACATTATTGCTCCCGAAGTTCGCAACAGCAAGATCGAGCTTATGATCACCATTAAGGTCAACGGTAACGACAGAAAACGGGGAAGTACCTGTATCGTAACTGGTGCTGCCAGAAAAGGTTCCATCTCCATTGTTCAGCAAAACTGATACTGTTGCACTACCTGCATTCGTAGTGACAAGATCGAGATAACCATCAACATTGATATCAGCAGAGGCAACAGAAGCTGCCGACGAATATGATGAATAATCAGCCTTGGGAGAAAATGTCGAGGTGTAGAAATTGACCACAGTCTGGACAGGGGTCAACGATTCGGCGCCCAGATTATCAACAGCGACTACAGTGAATACATTTATTGAGCCATAGGAACCGGACTCCGGTGTCCAGTAGGCTTTGTGTGTTGAATCAATTGTGAAGTTCGTTGATGAATCATAGGCTGTGGCAGTGAGTGCATCGGAGCCTATCCTCAAAGTACCGCTGCTGACCGCTTTGACATTAAAGGCGTCAACCGAGCCATCATCTGATTCATTTCCCTGGGCTTTGAGTTCAGCAAGGGTTATCTCTACGACTGCATCTACATAGGTCGTATCAATCGGCCCCAAGAAGGTTGTCAGCGTTGGTATAGACATAATTCACATTGATTTGATTTGGATAAAAACGCTAAATCGGCTTAAGAAAGAATAGCACCATGATAAAAAAATGACCTTTTCATAACTTCGGTTAGTCCGATGTCATGCGTCTTTTTTTACCTGACACATGCAGTTGCACGCCAAGCCCTGGTCGGCATAATAAGAAACATTTACAAAGAACAGACCAGGAAAAAGAAGAGAAGTGAATGGTATAACTCCCTGTAAAATATACATATAGAAAATACCACCAACACAAAGATAACACCTGTCATCAGGGTTTTGGTCAAAAGCGTAACGACACCTTTACCGACACCAATAAGCAATACAATTTCCCTGAAAACACGAAAAAAACCTTTTAAGCAACAATGAAAACCAACTGAAAATTTTTAACAACGATTGCAAATAGCATAACGCTAACAAAGACCAAACCCTGTCAAGCCTGAATGCAGTAAAAAGATCGACAAAACAAGGCCTTTCTACAGTCTCATATAAAAAAAAGTAGCGATGAATTTTCCCTTCATCACTATCAATATAGTAAAAGTAATTTTCAAAAAAACACCCTCTTTATACAAAGTGCCTGAACAAAAAACAATTTGGCAATCTGGAAAATGACTGAACAGAGCCCACCCCAAAAGGGGTTCAGAGCTTTTTAACTGTCAATGGTTATGTGCCTTATATTAAATTGACTTCCGGCAAGATATCTGCGTTCCCGGCTTTAAACTGTGAGTAAACCTTTCTGTCAAATGGTTTTTGCAGAAGAAGTTCGTTGCAACTTATAATCGGTTGAAAAAAAATTTCAGATCGCATCATTTCCCTGACTGGAATTATGAATCACGCGCAAAGCATGCTATTATTGAACAGTCAAAGAGATTGATATCACCTTTTTACATTGACATACCTCTACCGAATCGCCTGAAAAATATTTGCTGAAGCATAAAGAAGATCATGGAACAGAGTCAGAAAAAACAACGAGTGGCCCTTAGCTCGGTAGCCGCGAGCCTCCTGCTTACCTCAATGAAACTCGTTGTCGGTATCTTGACTGGCAGTATCGGCATTATTTCCGAAGCTGCGCATTCTGCCCTTGACTTCGGAGCTGCAGCCCTGACCTGGTATGCAGTCAGAATAAGTGATAAACCTGCCGACAGGAAACACCATTACGGACATGCCAAGGTTGAAAGCGTCTCAGCGCTTGTCGAAACAGGACTGCTCATCATAACGAGTGTATGGATTGTCTATGCGGCAGTGAAACGGATGATTTCCGGAACAACCGAGATAGAGGTCACCTGGTATGCCATTGCAATTATGGTAATTTCGATTGTGGTGGATTTTTCCCGGTCAAGAGCCCTGAAAAAAGTTGCAAAAGAGACAAACAGCCAGGCGCTTGAAGCCGATGCGTTGCATTTCAGTTCGGATATTCTCAGTTCGGCAGTGGTGCTGGCAGGTCTGGGGCTGGTTTCGTTTGGTTTTGCATGGGCTGATGCCGTGGCAGGTATAGCTGTTGCGTTGCTGGTTGTATGGGCGGCATTCCGCCTTGGCACAAAAACGGTTGATGTCCTTATCGATGCTGCACCGGAAGGACTTGCCGAACGGATCGAGGAGTTAACCATGATGGTCGGGGGAGTAATTGCCATCGACAAGATGAGGGTAAAACCAACCGGCCCACAGGTGTTTGTTGAAATGTCGATCAGTGTGAACAGAACCCTCTCGGTTGAAAAAGTACAGGCAATCTGCTCTCAAATCGAAGAGAAGGTGCGCCAGGAGTTTACCCTGGCAGATATTACCATCAATACAAAACCGATTGCCCTGAACAGCGAAACCATCGCAGAACGGGTGCATGTGATCGGACTGAACCATAACCTTCACGCTCACAATATTTCATCGAACCTCGCAGATAAAAAAAAGCATATCACCTTTGATGTCGAAATTGACCAGCAACTGACCATCAAGCAGGCTCACGATACCGTAACAGCTCTTGAGGAGGAGCTGCGCCGGGAGTTCGATGGAGATCTGGATATCTGCATTCATCTCGATCCGCTCCGCAACGAGGAGCATAGCACCACTTCCCTGCTGCCTCTGGAGGAAGAACTTGTGCGTGACATGATTGTCAAGGCTTCAGAAAGTATCGTTAAGATTCATGACGTCCATGACATACAGATCCGAAAAACAGACAAGGAGAAACTTTTCATTACCCTGCACTGCGCTTTTAATGATGATGTTCTTCTGGAAGAGGTTCATTCGCTGACCAGCCAGCTTGAAGGTGCTCTTTATCGTTGCCTGCCTGATGCAGGCAGAGTCATCATCCATGCTGAACCACTTTGTGTGTAAGCTGGAGATCGGTATAGGCAGCAGGATTTATTGCTCCTGCTGGGTTTGTAATGGTTTCGAAGAACCTGAGCCATCCTGGTCACTCCCTTTTTTATCGGAACTGGTGACGAGTTTGTGCAGAATGCCCATGACGAGAAGAGAGGCAAGCAGAAGACCGTAGTGCCAGGGATTAAATGCCTGCTCAAGGCTCTGCCCTGCTGTTGCAACTGTAACTGGCTCTGCAATCAATTGGCGCAAAAGGGTAATCATGGCAACTTCAATGAATACGACCACATGAAAGACTCCGCTCTGCACATAGTTGATTTCTGCAGAAATAAGGCTGGAGAGGGTCCATACAATAAAAAGAGTGCCCAATGATTGCAGAAAACCATGGGCAAGATTGTGCATATCGACAGCATGAACGACAGCCATGGAAAACTCCCAAAGCACCATTACACTCGCCAGCACCAGCGCTACAGCAAGAAAAGCGTGAAGAATATGGTTAAAGGCTCGCAGCGCACCGAGCAGGCGCTCTTCAAACATTGCTTTCATGAGTTGAACTTTTTATTTTATATGCTGACCCAGACCAACCGCCAAAACATAGGGCAGGCTGCGTTGGTGATGCATTGCTAATTTGCAACTGTTGAGCAATCTTCCCTGCTTTATTGTAATCATAAGCGGTTGTGTTTGCAAAAAATTGGGAGCTTGCGATAAAAAAAAGAACTTCGAGGGCGGTGAATACAAAGCAGTTTTTTGGGGGAAGGATCAACATGAAAAAAAAGCATGGGCGCTGAACGGTTTACGCTGCATATCGACATAAAGCCGGAGGATATCGATATGCAGGGCCATGTTAACAACATTGTCTATCTTCGCTGGGTTCAGGAAGCGGCCATCACACACTGGAGTACCATCGCTCCACAGAATGAACAGGAAAAGCTGATCTGGGTAGTGCGTCGCCATGAGATAGATTATAAAAAGCCGGCAATGCCGGGGGAGAGCATTCTGGTACGAACATGGATCGGATCGGCTTCCCGACTTGCATTTGACCGTCATACGGAAATGGTGCGCGCTTCAGACTTGCGACTTCTTGCCCTGGCCCGCACTGTATGGTGCCCCATCGACCGAAAAACCGGCAGGCCGACTGATGTGAGTCCTGAAATCCGTTCGCTCTTTTCTGTTGTGCCTTAACCACTTCAATCGAATCATTGGAGAGTCCATCCGGGGAGTGTACATTGCTGGTGGTCAGGCAATATTGCATTCAACATTTACAACGCACGTTTTTCAACTGTTTTTTTATAAGCGAACAAGAGGCCGGCATGAACGAAACAGTATTAAGGCGATTGCTGGAGGGTGAAGCAGTAATTTCTCTTGCTTTCCTGCCAGATGATGTCATCGGTGTTAGCGGCCAGATCTTTATTAACGCGACACCTGAAAATGTATGGAGGGCTCTTACTGATTATGACAATCTCAGCAAAAACCTCCCCAAGGTTGTCTCAAGCAGGGTTGTCGAGCGTCACGAAAATGAGATCATTCTCGACCAGACTGGAAAAACCGGTATCTTTATCTTTGAAAGAATTGTTCATTTCCGCCTGAAGCTTTGTGAAGAATACCTGAAAAGAATTATTTTTGAACAGGTTGAGGGGGATTTGAGTATCTATCAAGGCAGTTGGGTTCTTGAAACTCCGCCAGAAGTTTCCGGAACGGTGCTCTCTTATGTGGCAGAAATCAAGCCGGATTTTTTTGCACCGCCGCTCCTGGTCAGTTTTGTGCAGCGACAGGATCTGCCTCAAATTCTCAAAGCACACAAGCAACGGGCAGAATCACTCCAGAAGTGAGAAGCTTTGCTGAAAGAATCGGGTTCAAAGTAATACTGCCGGTTCAGTGCATTGTTTAACCAGGCAATCATTCACTATTGAAAACAAGTATGATAACTGATAAACCAGTATGCGTTACCGGAGCTTCCGGTTTTATTGCCTCTTATATCGTCATGCAACTGCTTGCGCAAGGATACCATGTCAGGGGAACTGTGCGTAAAAGCGCTAACAACTATCCTTTCCTTCTCTCTTTGCCGGGGGCCAGTGAAAGGCTTGAACTTTTGGAGGCAGAACTGCTCAGTGAAGGTTCCTATGACAGGGCAGTGGCAGGATGCGACTATGTTATCCATACGGCGAGTCCCTATGAGATCAATGTCAAAGACCCGCAAAGAGATCTCGTTGATCCAGCAGTCAACGGTACTGAAGCGGTTCTGGAAAGCTGCCTTAAATCGGGCAGCGTTAAACGATTGGTGTTTACCTCCTCGATTGCGGCCATTACCGATGAAGCGGAGAACAACAAGGTCTTTAATGAAAAAGACTGGAATACCATGTCTTCCCTTGACAGAAATCCCTACCATTACTCAAAAACACTTGCTGAACGGGATGCCTGGGATTTCATCATGAGAAAACGACCGGCATTTGATCTGGTTGTCATCAATCCCTTTATGGTGATCGGCCCGTCGCTGACTCCTTCGCTCAATACCAGTAACCGGATAATCCGCGATATCATGAGCGGAAGCTATCCCTGTATCATGGATCTGAACTGGGGGTTTGTCGATGTGCGGGATGTAGCCAAAGCTCATATTCTGGCCATGGAAAACAAAGCGGCAAAAGGACGTTACCTCTGTGCTGCCGACGCAATGCATCTTCGTGAGCTGGTCTCACTGCTCAAAACGTCGGGTTTCAGCAACTACCCTCTGCCGAAGATTGACCTTTCGGGAAATGCGGGATCACTCTTGATGAAGGCGCTTTCGTTCACACAACCGAGGGATACCGGCATGTATATCCGTACAAACATCGGTCGGACAATGCGTTATGACAATTCAAAAATCCGGCGTGACCTGGGGCTCTCTTTCAGGGATGTAAAGAAAAGCATCATTGAAAGTGTCGCCGACATGATAAAGTGGGGCCATCTGCCCCAGATGAAACGATAACAATTGATAAGGAAACTCTCCCTTGAAAACATTCAGCAAAATACAAGGCTGTATAGTGCCTTTGATGGCAGTAATTGTCTTTTTTCTCACTTGCCGGGCCATGGCTTTGCCCATTACAGGCGCTGCGCCTGATTCTTTGACTGAGGAACAGTCGAAGTTGTTAAACGGTGAGGTCATCGTTGCTCTCTCTAACCGTCAGGAAGGAGTTACCGGCGTAGAGGGACAAATCTATATTGCCGCTCATCCAAAAAAGGTGTGGGAGGTTTTAACTGATTACAACAACCATAAATTTTTTATACCGAATGTGATCGACAGCGGTATGATTTCGGAGAATGGGGATGAAAAGGTGATGTTCGAAAAAGGAAAATCAAGAATATTTATCTTCCAGAAAGAGGTTTACATAAAGATGAAAGTCTGGGGCGAAAACCCGAAACGTCTTTTTTTTGAGCAGATATCAGGCGATTTCAAGGTCTACCACGGAGAGTGGATTCTTTCCGATTACCCGCAGGGAGCAGGAACTTTCCTTACCTACAAGGCTGAAATAAAGCCGGATTTTTATGCACCTCAGTTTGCCATAAAAAGAGTTCAACAGCATGATTGCCCGTTAATGCTCTCTGCGATGAAAAAACAGGCCGAATCATCTTCTGCATTTGAACAAAAAAAGGGTGAAAAGCTGACCAGGATCGGAAAAACGGAAAGTGAGTTACCGCTGCTGGAACAGGAGTGAAAGCGGGGAGTGACGGAAAATGATCTTCTCAGCGACAACCCTTGATCTCTGTACCGCCTTGCGTTTCTGCATGATCACGCCAAAGTGACTGAGAGTTGAGCCCATCGCCCGGAATACTGCCCCTGATTTTTTCAGGCCGCCCGGAAACCGGGTGAGATAGAAAAGTGCTGCGGCAAGGTCAAGCAGAAAACGGAGTGGAATAACCCAGAAGAGCCCTGCCGTGCTGCGGTTCTTCAGCAGCATCGCAATGTTGTTGCGGTGGTTGAAATAAATTTTTTGTGCCGAACCGCCGGGAAGCGATGCCCCCCCTTCGTGCAAGACAAGCGACGAGGGAACCGAACGCACCTGGTAACCGGCAAGCTTCATGCGCCATGAGAGATCTATCTCTTCCATCTGCATGAAAAACTCTTCGTCAAATCCGCCAAGCTCTTCGGCAACAGCTCTTTTCGCAAACATGGCAACACCTGATGCCCAGAAAATCTCCTGTGGACTGTCATATTGCCCCTGGTCTGACTCAATTGAAAAAAATGTACGTCCAAGGCAGTAAGGATAGCCAAGCCGGTCGATAAGGCCTCCTGCTGCTCCGGCATAGTCAAAAACCTTTTTGCCTTGTGCCCTGGATTGCAGGGAAAGAATTTTTGGCTGAAGGGCGCCTGTACGATCATCCTCAAGAGCGGCAGTGACAAGATGATCGAGCCATAAGGGGTCGTGGGTTGTGTCATCATTCATAAAAACCACATAGTCTGCCGATGAGTTTTTCAGCCCGGCGTTGCAGCCTCCGGCATACCCCCTGTTTTCCGGAAGTCGCAAAAGACGTGCATTGCGATATCGTTTGACAAGAAAAACAAGGCCAGCCTCTGTTCCTCCGTTGTCGACAACGATGATGCCCATTGAGGGGTAGCGGGTTTTTTCGAGCGAGTCAAGAGAGCGCTCGAGCATGTCGCGCCTCTTGAAGTGGGGAATAATGATATCGACGGAGGGATAGCAGTGTTCGAGCGGGTTCATGGAGAAAGTCCCCGGGGCTACCGCAGCGTTTTCCAGAACTCAGCAGCAAGACGGGCACTCTCTTCGGGAGTCGAGGCAGTTGCAATATGCTGCAGAAGCGCTGTACCCACGACGGCTCCGTCGGCCAGACTCCACATCCGCTCGACCTGTGCTCTCTCTCTGATACCAAAACCAACCACAAATTTCTTCTTTGTATGCTGGCGCACCCGTTTAAGGTAGTCGTCAATTGCCGCTCCTGTTGAGGCATCGGAGAGCTTGGCGGTTCCTGTGGTGGCATTGACTGCAAGACAGTAGGAAAAATCGGTCGAGAGGCTGTCGATAAGCTCTATACGATCAGGTGGCGTAACAGGGGAAACAAGAAAGGTCATGGAGAGACCAAACCCTTTGGCGCGTTCGAGAAAATCTTCGGCCTCTTCCGGAGGAAGGTCGGGAATAAGCAAGCCGTCAACTCCCGCTTCAAGGGCATCGTAAAGAAAACAGTCGCCCCCGTAGGAAAAGATTGGGTTGCAGTATCCCATCAGGAGGATGGGAGCGGTAATCTTGCGACACCCTTCGCCCTGGCGGGCACGCCGCACCAGTTCCAGAAGAGTCCTGAGGTTCACTCCGTTGCGAATTGCAGTATGTGCCGCATCCTGTATGACTGGCCCGTCTCCGATCGGATCGGAATAGGGCATGCCAAGCTCGATGATATCGGCGCCGCTCTCTTCAAGCGCTTCAAGCACCGGAAGCGTTGCACCTATAACCGGAAACTCCGGCATGTAGTAGGCAAGAAGCAGCTTTTTATCCTGCTGCAAAAGGGTGGTTATCCTGTTCTGGGACATGAAAATATCGGTCTATCTCAAAATAAGTTGCGGAATAACAAAAATATCGAGCACCATGGAGAGCATTGTGATGAGATGCACCAGAACGCTTCCCCAGAGATTGCGGGTTTTCAGAACGAGATAGCCACCAAAAATTCCTATCGGGAAGGCCATCATGGCCATGAGCGCCCGCTCTTTCATACCGACAGGCGCTACAGCAAAGTGGTTGAGGACGTAGAAAAGCGTTGTCAAAAGTACTGTCAGATGTTTGTTGACACCGCGCTCGATCAGGGCAGAGAGCATGATGCCACGCCAGAGAAACTCTTCGGCCAGAACCAGAACGGGAAAGAGGTAGAGCAAGGAACGGTTGACAAGAATAAATTCCATCCCTACCATCGGCGCACCACCGTTTTTGTAGTAAATGACGGTGTTCATGATATCCATGCCGAAAAGCAGAAAACCGGCAATACCTCCCCACAAGAGTGATTTCTTGAGATTTCCTCCCGCAAGATACATCTCCTGCCACTCGCCGGTACTTTTACCCCGGAAGAGCACAAGACCAATCGAACCGATAACATAGAGAAAAAGGGCCGGCCACTCTGCAAGTGGGGTAAAATGGCCGACAAGACCGAGAAGCCAGATGGCGGCCATAAGACCAAAAGAGAGGGTCAGCCTTGCCTTGAGCGACTCTGAAGCGGAGGAAGATGCCTGGAAAGATGTCATGAGAGAGCAATATTTGTGATTACTGTTGCGGTCAGCTCTTTGTGGTAACGGATTGAATATAGTGAGGCCGTTCTTCATAATCAATCGGATCGCTCAAACCTTCCAGTTCGAATGCCCTGAGTCGGCGGGCGCAACTGTCACAAACGCCACACGCTTTCCCTTCGCTTTTGTAGCACGACCAGCTCAATTCAAAGGGAACATGGAGTTCAATACCCTTACGGACTATCTCCGATTTCTGCATCTCGATGAGCGGCGTGAGAATCTCGATATGAGTTTCAGGTTTTGTACCGAGCGATATGACGGTATTGAAGGCATCATAAAAGACCTTGCGGCAGTCAGGATAACCGGATGAGTCCTCCTCGACCGCCCCGATAAATATCTTGCTGGCTCCGATGACTTCCGACCAACTGACGGCCATCGAGAGAAACCCGGCGTTGCGAAAAGGAACATAACTGGTGGGAATTGAAGAGCCCTGAAGGTCAGCGCCTCCAACCGGCATGGAGAGATCGGTGAGAGAGGAACCGCCAATCTGACCAAGAAAATCAGCATTGACTTCCAGGCGCTGCTCGATATGGTAGTGATTGCAGATGGAGCGGAACGATTCAAGCTCTTTCTGCCAGGTGCGCTGCCCATAGTTGACATGCATGGCAGCAAGCTCGAAACCCTGCTCATTGGCCATCGCTGTGGTGACGAGGCTGTCCATGCCGCCACTGAGAAGAACTACTGCCCTCATGGTGAAATCCTGAATAATCAATTGGACAAAAAGGATATCGGGAAGATAAAAAACTCTTTCGTAACCCTTTGCATATTCCGATGACCATTTCCTTCCCTTCTTCAGTGCCTTTGTAGCTATCCCCTTCCCGTTTCACGGCAAAGCGTTTGTTCAGTGATACAGCAATACCTATCTTTGGCGAGACGACATTTTCACGAAATCGCTCCGACAGCGCAAGTACCAAGAAAAAACAGAAGCATCAATGCCAATCGTTGAATCAACATGGAGCTGGCTCGTCTCAGAGTGGCAATGGACCTTCTCCGAAAAAGGAGTGCGACTCCTTGGCGCTTGGGAAAGCATGGTCATCAAAGCGATCGCACGGCATTGCCAGCATATTGTCCCCATATTCTGCCGAGCTGGAGCTCGGCGTTCCCGGGTGTGAGCCAGGGGGGCTGTGTACAAACTGGCCGAATAACAGAGTGTTTTCAGAACTACAAATATTGCCCTGCTGTCATCACTTCAAATCCCGATAAAAGTTCTCGTGCGGCCCAACAGCTTCAAGGTAAACCAGCCGGACACTATCATCCAGCGAATAGCCAAGCAAGTATAACTGACCTGAGCTGCGAAATTTATAGCCGTACAAGGCCGCCAAATCACCTTTTTTTCGCTCTCCGGTTTCAGGGCTTTGCCTTACCTTCTCAACAGCACTGTCCACATCAGCAGCGGTGTTGTCGTGAAGCTTTTTGTATTGCCGTGCAAATCGGCGCGTTTGCCGGACTGACCAGATCATTGCTTGACACTCCGAGGCACAAACAGTGTAGAGTGTTCCCGTGGTTCGGCCAGTGATGCCAACGACTCTGCAACAAAACTGACCGGTAAATCAGGGTTATCAAGCGCCGCCCGTCCCACCCGTGCCCAAAACTCGATCTGCCCGGAAATAGAACGATGCTCCAGCAGGGCATCTTGCCGGGCCTGTTCGTAAAGCTCCTTGTTGATCCTTATTGAAGTGCTTACCAACATTGTTTGACCTCTTGTTTGATGCGACTACATTTGTGGTAGAATTATAGGCATTATTCTGTGAAAATGAAAACGCTCGGCAACCCTTATCCTCGAATCAATCGTTCGAGAAGAAGCTCCTGAAGATCTCTTTTGCCATCGAGCACACAGTGAATGAAAACCTTGCGGTCGATGATGCGGTAAATAATCCGACAGGGAGTGTAATGGAGTTCGCGATAGTCCAGAACAGAGACTCTCTGCAGTTCGGGTGGGTAATGTCCCCGATCAGGAAAACTGCCAAGAGAGAAACAGGTTTCCTGCAGCGCATCGATAAGGGAACCTGCTCGTTCAGCCAAATCGTGGCGGGCAACATATTTCCAGATTTCGAGAATATCCGACTCCGCATCGGCAGTCAGAAAAACATCATGGTTCATAACTGCTGCTGCTTTGCAATCTGCTGCCGGATCATTTCAAACGATTCTCCAACAGGCTTATACCTTCCCTGCTCGATACTCTGTGAACTTTGCGCAAGTATTTTCAGCAATGCGAGGCTTTCCTGGGTCTCTTCATAGAGATGAACATCCTGCACAATCACCTTCGCTTCACCGTTATGCGTGATGATCATGGTTCCTCTATTGGCTGAAACTTCACGAATGACTTCAGAAGCGTGAGTTTTCAAAAAGCTGATGGGCTTGATCGACGTACTGTATTTCATAGAACGCTCTCTCCTCTGTTGACTATAATAAAGACTTTATAATAGCCAATATAAGCCTTCACTCACCAGTAAAAAAAGCCATCCCGAAACGAGTCCGGGATGGCTTTTGTAAAGCATAGAGATGGAGAGCTGCGAATTAATACATGCCGCCCATTCCACCCATTCCGCCTGGAGGCATTGCCGGCATGTCGGATTTATCTTCCTTGATGTCGGTAATTGCTGCTTCGGTGGTCAAAAGAATACTGGCAACTGATGCAGCGTTCTCGAGAGCGCTTCTGGTTACCTTGGTTGGATCGACCACACCTGCTTCTACCAGGTTTTCGTATGTTTCGGTTCTGGCGTTGAAACCATAGTCGCCTGTGCCTGCCTTGACCTTCTCAAGCACAACAGCACCATCGGTGGTGCCGGTGTTTGCAACAATCTGGCGAAGAGGCTCTTCGAGTGCACGACGGATAATTTCAATACCGGTTTTCTGGTCTTCGTTGTCTGCAACAGCGTTGTCGAGGCCTTTGATTGCGCGGATAAGGGCTACGCCTCCACCGACAACAATACCTTCCTGCACCGCAGCGCGGGTTGCATGAAGCGCATCTTCAACACGTGCTTTTTTCTCTTTCATCTCGACTTCGGTTGATGCACCGATGTTGAGGACAGCAACGCCGCCAGAGAGTTTTGCAAGACGTTCCTGCAGTTTTTCTGTATCGTAATCAGAGGTTGATTTTTCAATCTGTCCCTTGATTTCGTTGATGCGTGCCTTGATCTCTTCCGGAGTGCCCTTGCCTTCGACAATGGTGGTGTTGTCCTTGTCGATAGTGACGCGACCAGCCTGGCCGAGGTAGGAAATCGTGGCATTTTCGAGTTTGTAGCCTTTCTCTTCGGAAATAACGGTACCTCCGGTGAGAATGGCGATGTCCTCAAGCATGGCTTTGCGGCGATCACCGAAGCCTGGAGCCTTGACGGCACAGACTCTCAGGGTACCACGAAGCTTGTTGACAACAATGGTTGCAAGTGCTTCGCCTTCGATGTCCTCTGAAATGATGAGCAGGGGACGTCCGGACTGGGCTGACTTTTCAAGAATAGGAAGAAGTTCTTTCATGTTGCTGATCTTCTTGTCGTAAATAAGAATCAGCGGTTCTTCGAGTTCGGCATCCATTGTCTCTGGATTGGTCACGAAGTATGGTGAAAGGTAGCCACGGTCAAACTGCATGCCTTCGACAACCTTGAGTTCGGTGTCCATGCCTTTGGCCTCTTCAACGGTGATGACACCGTCTTTTCCGACCTTGTCCATCGCTTCAGCAATGAGATTGCCGATTTCAGAGTCGTTGTTGGCTGAAATGGTTCCAACCTGTGCAATCTCTTTCTTGCCGGTGATGGGGCGACTGATATTTCTCAGCTCCTGCACAACCTCTTTTACAGCACGGTCGATGCCTCTTTTGAGGTCAATCGGACGGGCACCTGCAGCAACGTTCTTGAGGCCTTCACGATAGATGGCCTGTGCAAGTACGGTTGCAGTGGTTGTGCCGTCGCCAGCAACATCGCTGGTTTTGGATGCAACTTCACGAACCATCTGGGCACCCATGTTCTCGAAAGGGTCGGAGAGTTCGATCTCTTTTGCAACAGTGACGCCGTCCTTGGTTGAGGTCGGTGCACCAAATTTTTTGTCGATCAATACGTTACGTCCGGCAGGTCCGAGGGTAACTTTTACGGCATTGGCCAATTTGTCGACGCCAACTTTGAGTTTTGCTCTGGCATCGGCATCAAAAAGAATATCTTTAGCAGTCATTGTAACGCGTTCCTCCTGTAAGGTTTGTTAAAATTTTGTGACGGTTCAGTCAAGAATGGCAAAAATGTCCGACTCGCGCATGATGAGATAATCATCACCTTCCACGCTTACTTCGGTACCAGAATATTTGCCGTAAAGCACTTTCTGGCCTACCTTGACCTGCAGTTCAAGCAATTGGCCGTTATCGGCAATTTTGCCTGGACCTACAGCTACAACTTCACCATACTGCGGTTTTTCCTTTCCGGTGTCGGGAATGTAAAGGCCACCTTTGGTTTTTTCCTCTGCCGCTGCAGGCTTAACAATAACTCGATCAGCTAAGGGTTTCAAGTTCATTGTCTTCTCTTGTTTGGATTTTAGATTAATAGCGATACTATTGATATGAAAATTAAGTTCCATGCTTTTAGCACTCAATGACGAAGAGTGCTAAAAGGACACTTAATAATATCAAAAAAACTCTTTTTTCCAAACAGATTCTTTATCACAACGGAGGGTTATGCAGGAAGAATCCATTAAAACAATAAGTGCGGCGCACTACTGCTCCATCGGTAAAGTGGCTATGGAAAAGCTTAAAAGTATCCAGTCGAAAATGCAGGATGATACTGCTACTGAGAATGACAGGTTGTACGCCCTGCTCCTGCAGGAGATATCGGCACTTGCAAAAAACCGGATGTCGGTGGATGCAAATGAGAGTGAAGTCAGCGAGGGCAAGAAAATATGGGTAGAGCGTACCGCTGCGACGCACTTCCCGCATATCCGGCTGCATGGCGGCGCGCTCGATGACGATCCGCCGCAAAGGTGAGGAAGGTCAACTCCCCTTGCAGCGCTCGAGTGCGGGTTTGAGGTAACGACCTGTGAGGGAGTGCTCCAAGGCCGCAATCTCTTCGGGTGTTCCTTCGGCAACGACAGCGCCTCCTTTGTCGCCTGCGCCGGGGCCAAGGTCAATAACCCAGTCGGCCTGTGTAATGATGTCAGGATTGTGTTCGATAACTACCAGCGTGTTGTTCTGTTCAAGCAGTTTTTCAAAACACCTGATCAGCTTGTTGATATCCTCGAAATGCAGCCCGGTTGTAGGCTCATCGAAAATAAAAAGGGTATGGGCCACATCGGCATGAGCTATGAAGCTTGCAAGTTTAAGCCTCTGGGCCTCGCCTCCGGAAAGAGTACTCGATGACTGGCCAAGCCTTATGTATCCAAGCCCTACCTCGTCAAGCACCATAAGTTTTTTTGATATCCCTTTTTCGCTTTTGAAAAAGCCGATTGCTTCCTCTACGGTCATATCGAGTACCTCAGCGATGGAGTAGCCCGAGTATTTCACTTCAAGGGTTTCTGGCTTGTAACGCAGACCACCGCAATCTTCGCAAACTGCTTCGATGTCGGCAAGAAACTGCATTTCAATGTGGACACTTCCCTCTCCGGAGCAGGTTTCACATCGCCCACCGGGAATGTTGAAGGAAAAATAGCCAGCTTTCCACCCTCTTGCCTTTGCATCCCTTGTCTGGGAAAAGAGGTTACGGATATCGTCGAATATCTTCAGGTAGGTTACCGGATTGCTTCGGCTTGACTTTCCAATGGGTGACTGGTCAACATGCTCGACACGGTCGACCAGCCAGGCTCCTGACATGGAGCGATGCGTGCCTACTTTTTCCTTCAATCCCACCTTTTCTTTCAAAATCCCCTTGTTGAGAATATCGTTGACCAGAGTGGATTTACCAGATCCGCTTACGCCGGTCACACAGGTCATGACGCCAAGCGGAAAACTGACATCGATATTCTTCAGGTTGTTCTGCATGGCGCCGATGATCTTGATGCAGGAGGTAAAATCGGGCGTTCTGCGCACTGCAGGGACAGCAATCTGTTTGGTGTCATTGAGGTAGTGGGCCGTGAGGGATGTGCCGGTAGCCTTCATCTCCTCTACCGAACCGTGAAAGACCACTTCGCCTCCGAGACGCCCGGCAAAGGGGCCAAGATCGATCACTTCATCGGCAGCTTCGATGATTTCGCGGTCATGCTCAACAACAACCACAGTATTGCCAAGGTCACGCAGCCGCCTGAGCAGGGTGATCAGACGGGCAGAATCACTCTGATGAAGTCCTATGCTTGGCTCGTCAAGAATATAGATGGCTCCCACAAGCGGGGAACCGAGAGAGGTTGAGAGATTGATGCGCTGAAACTCACCGCCACTCAGGGTGTGGGTAAGACGGTCAAGGGTGAGGTAGTTGAGTCCCACATCGAGCAGGTATCCAAGGCGCTTGATGATCTCCTGAAGCACCACTTCGGCTACCTTGCGGTCAAACGGGGAAATATCGAGGTTTCGGAAGAAATCGGAGGCTTCGGCAATATTCATGCGCGATACCTCGGCGATATGACGCCCTGAAACCCGGACAAGGCGCGCATCGGGATTGAGACGGCTTCCTTCGCAGTCAGGACAGGTTGCATAGCCGCGATACCGGCTTAAAAAGACCCTGTAGTGCATCTTGTAACCGGCATCTTTTTCTATTTCCCCAAAAAAAGGCCAGACCCCCTTGAAGCGGTCGTCACCGAGACCTTTCCAGATAATCTCCTTGTGCGCGTGTGAGAGCTTTTCATAGGGCTGATCGAGCGGAATTCCCAGAGTTGGAGCGATGGCAAGAAGCTGGCGAAGGTTCCAGCGATACTTTTCCGAGTTCCAGCAGGCAATTGCTCCTTCGGCAAGGGTAAGCGACTTGTCGGGCACAACGGCGTCTTCGTCAATTCCGGCAATACGTCCGAATCCCTGGCAGGTTGTGCATGCGCCAATCGGAGAGTTGAAGGCAAAAAGCTGGGGAGAGGGCTCAAAATATTCAACACCGTTAAGTTCAAGCCGGTCGCTGAACTGGTAGGTTTTTCCGCCAACCACCTTCAGCACTGCATATCCGCCTGATTCGTTGAAACAGCTTTCTGCCGCCTGGGAGACACGGCTGAAAAACTTTTCGTCGGGCCGCGCCACAAACCGGTCAACAAGCACAAGAAGAGCTGCACGTTCCGCTTTCGGCATATCGAGCAACCGTTTGCAATCCTGGTCAAGGTTGAGATCCAAAATCTCGTCGTCTGCAACTACCCTGAAAAACCCTTTTTTCAGCAGATTGGCTATTTCATCCTGCACCGAACAGAGGTGATGAGCAACATCTTCATGAGAGGGAAAGAAAAAACCTGCATAAAATTTCGTGCCTTCCTCAAAAAAACCGGCCTGAAAACTCACGTCATCAGGGGTGTGTTTCAGAACAAGTTCATTGGTATCACGAGAATAAATTTTGCCGATTCTGGCATAGAGCAGGCGGAGGTAGTCATATATTTCCGATACCGTACCAACTGTGGATCGGGGATTTTTCGGGATAGGTTTCTGCTCGATGGCAATGGCCGGAGCGATTCCTTCAACACTCTCGATATCAGGACGGGGCATGCGTTCGAGAAACTGACGCACATAAGCTGAGAGGGATTCCACGTAGCGGCGGTGGCCTTCAGCATAGAGCGTATCGAAAGCAAGACTGGATTTGCCTGATCCGCTGACACCAGTCAGTACCACAAAGCGGTTGCGGGGAATACAGACCGTTATATTGGCAAGATTATGGGTGTTGATGCCTTTGAGGACGATATCCGGCAGACTCGTTTCAGCAGCGGCTGAATTGTTGAGCCTTTGAGTAGTCATATTGAATTATAATTCTTGTGCATTATTGATCGACCGGGGCAACCTTCAGGATATAATCGCGCTAACCCCGGAGATAATAAACGCAGAAGGAAGCTCATGAAAAAACCTTTTTTTGCATCCTTATGACTCAACGGTGAATCTGGTGCAGGAGAGAGTCAATGGTTGTACCCGCCATAAGCTCGTTAATCTTCTGCTGCAGGCTGTTCATATAATCCCTGTGGTGGCACGAAGAGATAATTTCACAACTGCTTGCCTTCTGGCCGCAACGCATGAGATGAGGCACTCCTTCGATGGCAAGTGCAATATCGGCAACAGTGATTTCAGGCGTGGACTTGCCAAGCCTGTAACCGCCTTTCACTCCCTGTACAGAGATCGCAACACCGGCTTTTTTGAGGCTCTGCATGGCCTTTGAAAGAAACTCCTGTGAAACGCCTATGTCATCAGCCATCTCCTTGACGGTGACTACCCTGCCAAGACCCTTGGTGGCGAGATAGATAACGGCATGAAGTCCATATTCAAATTTTCTGGAAACCTGAAGCATAACATTCAAATTGCATTGAACAAGAGAGCCCTGTTCTTTAGTTTAAAACAATATCTCTGTATATTGCCTACTGAACGGGTATATGACTTTATAAGTTTTAACCCTCTTTATTTTAATGATTTTATTTTTGGACAGCGCACTGTGAAAGATCAATATTTTTTATGGCAATTTGCCCCTGAACAAGAGGCTAAAATCCGCTACCAGGAGTACGGACGGAATCATGAGGGCAAAACACCGCTTCTTTTTATTCATGGATACGGTGGAATGATAGAGCACTGGAACCTGAATATCCCGGAGTTTTCGAGCCAGCATAGAATCTATGCGATGGATCTGATCGGGTTCGGAAAATCACAGAAACCCAACGTGCGTTACAACCTTGAACTTTTTGCCGCTCAGATCGAGGCTTTTCTTTATCTCAAAAAACTTGATTCCGTCATTATTGTCGGCCATTCAATGGGGGCTGCAAGCGGCATCTATTTTGCTCATCATAAACCTGAAAAAGTCAAGGCGCTCATCCTTGCAAATCCTTCCGGCCTTTTTGGAGACACCATGGACGGAATGACCAGTGTTTTTTTCGGACTTGTCGGGTCACCGCTGATCGGCGAGGTGCTTTTTTCCGCTTTTGCAAATCCGATGGGTGTGAGCCAGAGCCTCATGCCAACCTACTTCAACCAGAGCAAGGTTGACGGAAAACTTATCAACCAGTTCTCCCAGCCTCTCCAGGACAATGGCGCTCAATGGTCTTATCTCTCTCCCTCCAAACGACCTCTTGATTTCAGGCTTGATCATATCACAAAACCGTGCAACTACAAGGGTCCCGCATATCTTGTATGGGGAGCTGAAGATACGGCTCTTCCGCCGCACAAGATCATCCCTGAGTTTCAGCAACTGCTGCCACAGGCGGGAGCATATATTGTCCCAAACGCTGCGCACTGCATCCACCATGATGCCCACGAAGCGTTCAACAAACGACTGGCGCAAATACTCGACCTGGTAGAATGAAGAGATTGAGTGACGGGTCTTAGTTAGAACTACTGGTCGTTGGCCTTGATTTGCCTTGTTTCGTTAAACTGCGGCATTTTGAGGCCAATCTGGAAGGCGTAGCTCCGGAACTCACCGCAAGGAACCCACTGAAAGTTCATCTGCCAGCAATGAAGATTGCGATAGAGCTGCAGCATGGGAAAAACAAACTTTTTGTTTTGAAGATCATAACCGCTGTTCAAGCCAACCAGCCACTCTTTTGAGAGCGCTGCTTTTGCCGCAGCATTGATGAGCGAAGTTGTCTGTGGCCCGGCAAGTGGTGCGCTCCGGTCTGATTGCAGATAGAGGGAGAAGCGTAACTGCCAGGGCAGAGTATAATCGACGGTACTGAGTTCCTCCATGCTGAAACGCTCACGAAACCAGGGCTGCCCGGTATTAATCGAAAGTGGCTGTTGGGCTGTCACGTCGGCAGAGCCGAGCGAACTGCTGCCTTGAAAAGCGAAGCTCATGTTCAGAAATCCCTTGACAAAGCGCAGCAAACCGTTGCCATCATCGCGGTTGAGACGATTGATTCTCTCACCGGAGATGGGATCGTAGCTATAAAAATCGTACATGGAACCCGCGCTGAAGAGCACGTTCGGCAACAGGGAGTTGCTCGATGCTATGAGGGTCAGCGGCGCCAGGTGAATTGCATCGGCTGAAAAATTGTACGCGGTTGAGGCGGTCAAGGAGAGGAGTTGCACCCTATGATCTGCAACAGCAGACGCCTCATCTTCCTGAGAGGCACTCCCCTTGAGCTTTCCCTGAAAAAGGTTTTTCAGGCTGATGCCGATTGTGCTTTGCCCTTCAGGGATCCCCTGGTTAAAAGAACTTTGGAAGGGCCAGTCATAGACATGGTGAAAGTAGTCAGAGCCGCCGCCGCCGCCGGAAAACGCCGGGTTCCATGTATAGGAAATGGTTGGAACAAAGGTATGGCGCAACGCCTTGAGACCGATCATATTCTCAAGAAATCCTGTATCGAGCACACCGTAAAGCCTTGTGCGTGCATCGACAGCAAAGACAAAGCTTGAAAAACCATTGCCATTGCCCTCAGTGGAGAGTGAGCGGGTAAAGGTCAGGGCAGGATTCAGATTGAGGTAACGAAAGAGGGTTGATTGCATGCGCAACGGAAGCACGACACTCGTTCCACCGGAGAGATCACTGGAGATGCCTGAATCCTGGTTTTGCCCATGAAGAATCAGCCCTTGCGTAAAGAGCGCTTTGCTCCCTTCGGAAAATTCCCGATAGTAGCCCGCCTCTACACTCGCATCTGCAGAATAGCCGGAAGAGGTGGCTGCACTTTTGCTGGTAAACGTCCCGGCAATTGAGGCACCGGTTGTTATGGAAATATCCGATACCCACTCTGCGGACTCTCCGGAAAAACCGGAACGGAAGGGGTAGATACGGTTCTGATACAATGAAGCACCAATACCCTGTGTGGCATCTTGAGTTCGCAAGTCTTCTGAACGGTTGTAGAAGAGAGCGGCTATGCCTTGCTCATCATTGAAGGTTTTCGCCAGTGAGGCATAGGCATTGGGTTGTTCGATCAGAACGGTTTCCTGGTTTATTGAATTCAGGTCGTAGGAACGATCACCGCCAATAAACTGAACATTGATATCGAGACGCGAGGTTGGATCGAAAAGCTGGTTATGGACAATTTTTGCATTCCACTCATCCTGTTGCGGATAGTGCTTGTACTCCCCTGAAATTTCCCCGGTCAAGCTGTTGCGCTCTGCATAGCGAAACCGCTCTCCAAGGCGCCAGCTTCCCTGAAACGCAAGATCACCCTCAAGACGGAGATCCATATAATCGTCAATAGCCCAGAAATAACCGAGGTTCGACAAATAGTAACCCCGGTCGCTGTCGCGGCTGACAAAGGGCATAAGAAAACCAGACGACCTGCCACCCTTCAGTGGAAAAACCATGTAGGGAAGCGCAAGAACAGGTATGGCAGGAAGTCGCCTGGAAAAAAGCTCCGGCCGGGCATACATGACAAAAGGAGTTGCAACCACCCTTTCATCCGGAATAATGGTCATACTGGAAGAGGAAAACCAGTAGTGAGGATCCGGATTGTCGCAGGTTGTAAATGTTCCGTCCGTAATGACCATTTCACCGTTTTCCCGCCTCGTGACATGCTCTCCACTGAAAACAATCTCTTTGGAAGTTGAAGAGACATTGGTGGTCTCTCCCCTTCCGGTCCTGAAATTGTAACTCATCGTTTCAGCATTGAAACTCCCCTTCCGGTCACTGAACACTGCCGGGTCTGCAAGCGTTTTGGAAGAGTCAACGAGGCCAAAGGCGTGAAGCAACGAGGTATCGAGATCGACAACGATTTTCGGAGCCTTGATACTTGTTTCCTCATGATCGATTCGGGCTTTACCCCACAGCTCCATGCTCCGAATGTCGAGGTTGTAGATCACGGAATCCCGGGCACTGAACTGCACCGCACTCTTCAGCGAGCGGGAGAGCGAGTCGCTCTCAACCTCTCTTTTTTCAGATGGAATTTGGTTCCGCCCATCCGAGAGAGTGGCTGCATGGAGCGAACTCCCTGAAAAGAGAGAGAGGGCCACCATGAAAAAAAAGAGAATGGCCAGGATCGGGAATTTCTGTTTGATAACCTTCACGCCGTATTGCTCCACGACACTATTGTGATGCTCGGTTTAAAAAGTTTCAATATATTATTTTATTAATCCATGAACAGTGTCTTTCTGCACACTCTCTTCACTATGACGGCATTAAGAGCCCTGCTATCAATTATTTAACTTATTGTCACCCCATGTTGCCGACTGCCTATTCCGCTCCCGACATTACCGGACATTTCGGTATGTTCGGCGGCAAGTTCATCCCTGAAACGCTGATAAAAAATGCAGCAGACCTCGAATCGGAGTACCTCAAAGCTAAAAACG